>BFBZ01000050.1_pt1 | contig 256753 bp, 270 predicted proteins | sample 1888401 | NCBI WGS metagenome assembly BFBZ01 (sample SAMD00112614, study PRJDB3348) | symbiont metagenome | host: Chara braunii
CTACGCTGCGGGAACGCTTGACTCGGACGTCTGCGTGCCAGGCTCTCAGGCAATGCCGCTAAAGGACACTTCTCAGCACATGACCTAAGCCGTTGCCGTTCACGGTGAAGTTGCCGATGGTAGCCATGTTCGTGTCCTCTTTCGTTTCTCGGGCCGCGACCATCGCGACCTCGATGGCTGTCGTTGACCGGAGGCGATCGGGCCGCACCCGAAGGGCCGCCACGCAGTAGAGGGCGGCCAGGGCGAGGCTTTCTTGAATATGTGGACGCCCTTCCCTCGGCCCAATTCAGGCCGAGCATAGATATTGAAGACAGGCTCACTCGAAAGGGACCGCATATGTCGCTGACAATCGGACTGGATATCGCGAAACACATCTTTCAAGTTCACGCAGTCAACGATTCTGGTGAGCCTGTCGTCCGTCGCAAATTGCGGCGGTCCGAAGTGCTGGCTTTCTTTGCGAAGCTCGAACCGGGCGTGATCGGAATTGAAGCCTGCGGTACGGCGCATTATTGGGGGCGAGCACTCAGCGAGCTTGGCCATGAGGTCAAACTCATGGCACCCCACTACGTGAAGCCATACGTCAAGCGCAGCAAGACTGATGCGGCTGACGCCGAGGCGATCTGCGAGGCGGTCTCGCGGCCCACAATGCGCTTCGTGCCGGTCAAGACGACCGACCAGCAGGCAGTCCTGATGGTTCATCGCGCGCGATCGATGCTCGTGCGCCAGCGTACCATGTTGGTCAACGCCATCCGCTCGCATCTCGCCGAATTCGGCCTCGTGACAGGACTTGGTCTGGCCAAGACAGCAGCCCTGGTGGCAGAAGTGCTCAAGGCCGGCGAGGATGAATGTCCGATCCCAGAGGTCGCGCGAACGGTCGTCCGCTGTCTGACGCAACAGGTCGGCCTGCTCGACAAGCAGATCCGCCGGCTCGATGTCGAACTCCTCGCTTGGCATCGCAGCAACGCCGCAAGCAAGCTGTTGGCGAGCATTCCTGGCGTCGGCATCGTGACGGCGACCGCGATCGCTGCGACCGTGCCCGATCCGGCTTACTTCGAATCGGGGCGAGCCTTCGCCGCCTGGCTCGGACTTACGCCCAGAGCAAATTCCTCTGGCGGCAAGGATCGGCTCGGCCGGATCACCAAGATGGGCAGCCAATATATACGCACACTGCTGGTCGTCGGCGCCACCGCAGTCGTCAGGTCCGCCCGCATCAAGGATGGAAGTTGGCTCTCGGAGTGGGCGCGATCGCTGCTCGAGAAGAAGCCCGCACGTCTTGTGACCGTGGCTTTGGCCAACAAGATGGCGCGGGTGGCTTGGGCGGTCTTGACACGTGGTCAGCAGTTTAGGCCGAGTCTTGTCGCGGCTGGCTAACCGGTAAGGGAAGCAATTAACGGCTTCGGGAGAGGTGCAAGGGAAGTGATGCAGTCGATCTGACCCACGTATCAGGACAGACCGTTCGCGAGATTGCGCATCATGGCGCGCTTTCTTGAAAGGGACCTGATMCGCGGACTCATTCAGGGCCCGCGGCCGTATGCGCCGTCTTTGAGAGGCCGGACATATGGTAGCACCTGATCGAAACTGCACTTATGCTTCCTTTTTCTTCTTCCCCCGGAGGGGGCGTCCACATATGTCTCGCGAGGAATGGGCGCGCAGCGAACAGGGGAAGAAAGCCGAGAACGGCCGTTGCGGTCTTGGGATCGAGGCGGAGCGCAGCGACGACGGCCTTCGGTTAGACATGCCAAATCGAGGACGCACTGGGCGCGCCAGGCCGAACGATGGGGATACGACCGAGCGACAGGCACGCCACACCGCGCGACGACGGCCGGGGCACCTTGATGCAAGGGACTCGTGTCGCACCGCGTAGGCTTTCCACGCGCCCGGCGGCCTCGACGCAACCAGGGCAGACGCATCGTGATGACATCAGGCTTCTGCCGGTACGGGAAGACGCCCGCCCAGGAACAGGGGCCGGCATGTCGGACAGAGCCAGGCAACCCACCCCGCCACGTCCCGCCGCTGCGGCCCGGTCAGGCGATGGGCAAGCACCGCCATCTCCGGTCGCCGGCCATTACGCATGACGATGCACGCAAGAAAGCCCCGCCGCGAGGCGAGGCCTTCTTCTTATCGAGAAAGGTGAACGATGAAGCGCAGGCGTCCGGGGCGTGGATGGTTGCGTCTCATGCCGCTTGGTCGATCTCGGCCGGCTTGGGCTGAAGATCGTGCAGGTAGGTCACCGCGCGTTGCGCGTGCGCGGCGGCCGATAAGATGAAACGCTTGTCATTGGACAAGACTTCCAACCACGACGCAAGGTAGCTCGCGTGATCCGCACGCGGCTCGAGCTCGGGCACGATGCCGAGGTCGGCGCTGAGGAAACACGCGCCAAGCTCGGCAACCAGCTCTTCGCGCGCACGCTCGCTGCGATCCTTCGCGTAGCGGCTGAGATCGCGATTGGCACGATGCGCCGGCGCCGTCCAATGCACGCATTCATGCGCCAGCGTGGCGGCATAGCTCTCCGCGTCTTGGAAGCTTTCGAACAGCGGCATCTGGATGAGATCGAGCGACGGTGCGAAGTACGCCTTGTCGCCGCCATGCCGGATCGTTGCGCCGGTGTTGGCGAAGAAAGCGTCGACATGCGCGATGCGCTGCGCCGGCGCGATGGTCGGCTCGGGACGTCCGTAATAGTGATCCGGCAGGTCGTCGATCTGGTCGACGCAAAATACCGTGTAGGCGCGCAGGAACGGAACGGCCCGTTCGACTTCGTCGCCATGCTCGTCCGTCTCGGTCTTGGTGATCTTGTTGGCGTAGACCACCATCGTTCCGCTCTCACCTTTGCGGATGTGACCGCCGAGTTCGCGCGACTGCTTGAACGTCATCCAGATCGGCGAGGTGAAACCGCGCGCGACTGCTTCCGACCAAAGCAGCACGACGTTGATGCCCTGATAGGGCATGCCGTTGTGGCGCAACGGCCGCGTGATGCGTCCGGCCGTGTTGGCCGCATTCCACGGCTTGACCCATGGGCGCACGCCGCGCTCAAGATCCGCGACGATGCGATCGGTGATCCGCGCATAGATGTCGGCGCGGGGTTTGGTTTCCTTACCTGTCATGATCCTAACCTCCGTTGGAGGCCGCCCGTCGCGGCCCGTCACGGCGGTCCGCTGCGAAGGCCGGGGGCCGCGCATCCGGTGGCGCTGGTGGTCGGCGTGACGACCGAGACCCCGGACCGGAACGGCAGTGGAGGACGGCAAAGCCGTTGCGCTGCCGCGCCGGCCGGAGCATCGACCGAAAGCCGGAACGGGCCGCGATGGCGCTCCATTCCGATTCATTTCTGTTTGCTCTTTCTTGCCGTTGCGCCGTGCGACATGAAAAAGGCCGGTCCCGAAGGGACCGGCCGATATCGAATCGTGAGCGAGAGGCGGGGCCGAAGCCCCGCCGGCTGCGTCATCCGAACGCTGCCATCTGAACCTCGGCCGCCTTGCGGCTGACGGTCTCGCCGGGTTGTTCGGGCTGGCGCTCGAACGGCTTCCAGCTCTCGCCGACGACGTGCTCGTAGGCTGCGGCGGCGCCTTCGGCCGCCATGCGCAGTGCGTGTGCCTGAACGGCGACCTCGGCGGCGAATTCGCGCTTGCGCTGGGCCGCGGATTCGAACCCGACAGGTCCGTCGAGGTCCTCGTCGCGCGTGTCGTTGGCGAGCTTTGCCGTCGCCTCGCGCGCTTCGGTGACGGCGCGGCTGTAAAACTGGCCGGCGCCGTGCGCTGAGCCGACATAGGAGCCGACGATCCGTTGCAGGTGGATCTGCATGGCACGTTCGTTGAGGCCTTCGCCGAGAGCGTCTGCGGTCTCGGTGATGAGGCGTTGGTGGAGATCGCGGATGCCGTCGCTGTCGAGGACAGGGAGGCCGAAGCTCTCGGCAATGCGGGTGGCCTGGGCTGCGTCCGGGCAAACGAGCCGGACCATTTCGACAGTGGTGCCGCGGCGCAGCGGGACGACGCGGGCGCTGGTGCGGGGTGCGCGAGCGGTTTTGGTCATGGTGAAGTCCTTTCCTGGGTTTCGCCGTTGGGTTCGATCCGGCCCCTGCCGGCTCTCCCTTCGGGTGCGGTCGCCCAGCGCCGCCGGGATGAGGGCCGCTTCAAGGTCCGGGGAACGCCAGGCGAGCGAGGTCCGGTTGCGGACAAGCGGGGTTCCAGCCTGCTGGAGCCCTGCGCTTGACGCGGCCGGGCCTTGCCGAGATCGGCGGCAACCGGTCGCTTGCGACTTGGCCTTGAAGCGGACCGCCGGGGGCGCAGACCGCTGCAAACCCGAGGGGAGGGCCGACAGGGTGCGGGCCGGGTTGGCGATGCCGGAAAGATTTCCCCAGCCAGACCGCCGTCGCCGCGCCATGCTCGCGACGTTCGCTCAAGCGCGCCGGGAATTCAGGCGCGGTCCCGCTATGCCGCCGCGCCATGCCGCTTCCCCGGGCGACACGCGGCCGGGCTGCGACATTCGTCCGTGCGATGGGCGCGCACCGGGTCGTTACCAGCGGCTCCAGGCGCCGGCGCGCATCGAGCCCGTAGCGCCTCGATCGCGGCATCCTGCCGGGCGAGCTTGCGCGCGAGGGCGTCGATCTCCGGCTGGCGCTCTGCCGTGATCGCCGCAAGATTCGAACGGTAGCGTTCGAGAAATGCGCTCGGGTCGGGCGGCTTGCCGCGATAGTATCCGGACCGTTTGCGACCGAGCTTCGGAATCAGCGCCGTCATGCGACGGATGATCTGCCGGTCGATCATGTCGAGCTGGCGCTGCGTCTGGCGGCGCGCTTCCTCCATGCCTGAAAGCTGAGCAAGGCGCTGGGGAGAGGCCGTCATGGCGACATCCTCCCCTGCCAGGCGATGAAGCTCGACGGCCCGGAATAGACCGCGTGGCGGGTCTCATCGACGACGAAACCGAAACGACCGATCCGGTACTCGTCGAACGGGACGAGAAACCGTCGCTCCTCGGTGCCGGCGCCACGTCGGCCGCCCGGCGTGGCGACGACTTCGACGAAGCCGGGGTGCTGGTCCGACGTGATCGCCGACACGACGATCCAGTCATCGGCGCGCTCTTGCTCGAAGGCGCGCCGATCCTTTTCGCGGGACTCGCCGGGCTGAAGGATCGTCCCAAAGATCGCCTCCCAGGCGTCCGGCCAGCTATCCTTGATCGTGCGTTCGGCGCAACGCCGCTCGTAGCTGGTGAAGAGATGCGGGAAGGTCAGCGCGACGATCGCCCAGCCTGCATCTTCTTCGTACCAGCCGCCGCGGGACTGCAGCATGGCGTGGACCTTTCGATTGCGCTCGGCCGAGAGGTGGAAGCCGCCATGACCTGCGGTCGAATGGCAGACAACGCCCTCGGCATAGACGGTCGCGCCCTGGGAGCGGCCCCACGGCGTACTCGCCGTGGAACTGATCTCGCGGCGGCCCAGCGCGCGCTTCTCGCGCTGATGCTCCGCGTTTTCCGCGATTTTGGCGCGGAAGGCCGCCTCGTCGGCGAGCTCGCCGGTATGGCCGTAGAAGTCGGATCGCTTCCACTCGGCCATCGGGCGCCCGATGCGCCAGCCGGTGGCGAGATAGTGCCGGCCGTCGCGCGCCGGCAGCATGGCGAAGGCGGTGTCGGCGACACGGGCGACGAGAATGCCGTCAGCCGCGCGGCCGAACTCGATCTGCGGAAATGCGATCGCGGATTCCGCGATCATCGTGGTGGAGGAGGCGGGCGTGCTCATGCGGCCGTCCTCCCTTGGACGGCAGCTCCGTCCGCCGAGATCTCGCGCAGGATCGCGGTCGGATAGCCGTGCCGCGTCAGCCATTCTTCCGCGTCGGCGCGATGGCTGGCGAGATAGACCAGCTCGGCGTCCTCGCCTGGGCGGTCGAGCACCTGGACCGAACCGACCTTCGGTCGTTCGGTCACGACGAAGGTCAGGTCGCTGTCGACCGAGAAGGTGCGGTGGACACGAAGCACCACGACACCGCCGCCGCCATAGTCGCCGGCATGCAGCGTAATGCTCGGGCTGATGACAGTGTTGCCGATACGGCGTTCAGACTGCTTGCGGATCAGGCGGCCGCTGCTGTTACGGTGTTCCCAAGCCGCGAGCTTCTTGCGATGCCGCTCTGGCGGCCGCGGCGTGTCGTCGGAAAATCGGATGATCGCGCCGAGCGGAGCGAGGTCGTAGATCGACTGTGCGGACATGACGTCCTCCTGTTCGTGGGAGTGGAAACGAAACCGCCGCCGGTAGAGCCGGCGGCGGGGTGTCATTCAGATTGTCGTCGCCGGGCGGACTATTCCGCCGCCTCCGGGAAGGCCTCGGCGTCCGAGGCGTCGTCGCCATCGTCGTCGGTGACTTCCGGATCCTCGACCTGGTCGTCGGCCTCGTCGGCGGCCTCGTCGTCTGCTGCGACGGCATTCTTCGCCAGCCACGACGACACGGCGGCCTTGTCGGGAGCGAACAGCGCGGCCGCAGGAACGAAGCGGCCCTCCTTGAAGTGCTCGACCAGGGCGGCGCGGGTGTCCTTCACCTTCTGGCGCGGGAGAACCGGCGTGTCCTTGCACGCGCCTTCGAGCGCGGCGCGCGACAGGCACGAGAGGAAGTCGTCGGCGCCCATGTTCGGCAAGAAGTTGTCCGCGCCGACCACGTCACCGGCGACGCGGGCGACGATGCCGCTGTCGGTGCGGTTCTCCCGGCACGACAGGACGTCCGTGAGGGTTGAGCGCGCCGCGACGCGGAGCGTGTCGATGTCAAGGACGAGCTTGCCGTCCTCATCGAATAGCGCCGCGGCATGGCGGGCGAAGCGCCGGTTGCCGTAATACGTCCCGCCACTGCCGGAATCGACCGAGACGTTCTGGCCGGCGAAGGCGAGGATCAACAGCGCCATCAGAGTGTCGTCCTCGATCGGCGCGCGGGCCAACGCCTCGTGCAGGGCGTCGGTGCGGAAGTCGCCGATCATCTCGACGCCCTTGCGCGTCACGTCGGGACGCGGCTTCGAGACGGCAGACGCATCCGCAGAGTCATCGCCGGTCACCGCGTCCTTGTCCTTCGGCTTCTTCGCCGCGGGCATGCGGTAATGCACGCTCTGCACCCGGCCGTCGCGGTCGAGATACATCGCCGTGCAATCGCTCTTCGATGGCTTGCCGTAGACGCGCTCCGCCTTCGGCGGCAGCTTGACCTCGCCCCAGTTCGTCGTCTCGGCGACGATGCCCTTCTTCGGCAGGTTGTTCGTCATCCACTCCTGCTGCGCGCCGAGGAACGCTTCCACATCCGTGGTGTAGCGGCTGTCCTCGTCGGCCGGCGCGAACAGGTCCTCGACCCACTGGATGCCATAGGCCTGGGCGAGATCGTCACCGAAGCTGGCGTGGCGTGCGTGCATGCGGGCCTTGGTCAGAGCCTGCGCCACGCTAAACCATGACACCTGAGGGTCGGCCTTGGAGGGCTTGTGCTTCTTCCACACCTCCTTCTGCTCATCGAGCGAGGCGGACGCGATGGTGCGCAGCTGCCGCTCGTCGGGCACGTCGCCCTTGGCCATGTGATCGAGCATGACAGGCAGCACGTTGGCGAGCAGGCGGAGCTTCCTGATCTGCCGGACCGGGAGGGCCAGTGCAACGCCGATCGCTTCCTCGGTCCAGCCGAGCGCGACGAGGCGTTCGATCGCACGCCATTGGTCGACGGGATTGAGCGCTTCGCGGGCGATGTTCTCGATCATCGAGCGCATGGCGCCGTTGTCGTTGGCGGCCTCGTCGACAAGCACGTCGATCTCCTCGAGGCCGGCGGCGATCGCCTGCTTCACGCGGCGGTGACCGGCATTGATGACATAGCCGTTGCCGCCGCCGGTCTCGGGCGTGATGACGGGTGGCTGGACGATGCCCACAGCCTTGATCGTCGCCAGCAGCAGGGCGTCGGCCTGCGGCGTCGACTTCGTCTGGCGCATGCGGTCGGGATTTTCCTTCAGCGCACGCGGATCGACCTTGATGAGATGCATGGGATTTCTCCTGTTCGGGGTTTGCGGACCACGCCTCGCGCGTCCTTCTTCGTCTTCTTTCCGAAGACACCCCCCGGCCCGCGGAGCGGTCGGGCCGGCACAACTGCGGCCGAGCATCCCTGTCCGGCCGGACCAGCAGGGCTCACAGCCCTGCGAAGGACGACGGGCCGGGATCGCGCAGGCGGCGGTTGAGCGTCAGCGCTGCGGGCCTGGCCGATCTGCGAGCGGACTCCCTTCCTTCTCATTACGCCGCAATGGCGCTCGCGCCGCTTCCCTCCACATCGCTCGCAAGGGCTTTCTCCACCTCCGCCAACTGGCGGCGCTTCTCTGCGAGCTCGCCGGCGAAAGCGAAATCGCCGTCCTCCCGCGACCGGTAGGAGGCAAGCCTGCGATGCGCGTCGGCGAGACGTTGGCGATAGCGCTCCCGCTCGCCTTCGAAATCGTCGAGCGCATGTTCGAGACGGGAGATCGCGCCGAGCGGCGTCACCGTCACGGGCAGCTCGATCTCGTATTCCGCGCCGGTGCGGATCAGCATGGTGCTGTAGCGATAGCCGTCGCGGCCGAAGCGTTCGCCGGAATATTCGAGGTCGAAACCGCCGATCGCGGCAATGGTGCTCTCGCCCTCCTGCTGAAGCTGCACGAGGGTCAGGATTTCCTTCATCAGCGCGCGGCCGGCGTCCTTGCGCTCGACATGGCGCGTACCGGCGACGCTCGCAGCAAATGCCTCGCCCGTCGTGGGAAGGCGGCGTTCGATATCCTCGCCGACCTCCGCGATCCGCCGCGTCGAGAATTCGATGTCGCGCTCGGCGTCGCGGATCTGCCGGCGGACGGCGTGCTGATCGTCGATATGCGCCGCGCGCAGACGCTCGAGTCGGGCGATGTCGGCCTCAAGCCCGGCCTTCTGCATCAGCCGCTGGTCGCCGCTGGCGATCGCCTTGGCCATGGCGAACTGGTTGGCCTGGCCCTCGCCGAGGTCTTCGAGCCGGCGGATCGACGTGTCGCCCGAGAGCGCCGCGGCGATGAAGCGGGCCTTGCGCTCGTTGTTCTGCCACATGCTCGCGTCGAGCGAGCCCTCGGTGGCATAGGCGAAGATGTCGATGACGTCGTGCTGGTTGCCCTGACGCTCGATCCGTCCCTCGCGCTGCGCGATCTGCGACGGCAGCCACGGCACGTCGAGGTGGTGGAGCGCCTTCAACCGAAGCTGTGCGTTGACGCCCGTCCCCATCGTGTCGGAGGAGCCGATCAGGAAGCGGACCTTACCGGCGCGCACGTCGCCGAACAGGCGCTGCTTGGCCTCGGACTTCTTGAAATCCTGCATGAAGGCAATCTCGGACGTCGGCACGCCCAGGCGGACGAGCTCGTCTCTGATCCAGCGATACGCCGAGAAGCCGCGCGTCTTCTCGACGTTGATCGTGCCGAGATCGGAGAAAATCATCTGCGCGGCGCCGGGCAGCTCGTAGGGCTTGCCATCGACGCGCACGTAACTGTTCTCCGCCGTCTCCTTCCAGATGCGCAAGGCGTTGGCGACGAGCAGGTTCAGCTTGTTGTCCGGCTCGTTGTCGTTGTCCGGATCGACCAGACGCAGGTCGATCGCCGCGTGCCGTCCGTCAGTGATGACGGAGAGCAGGATGTCGTCGCCCGGCTCCGGCGGCCGATCGCGCATTTCGATCGCCTTGATGCGCGCGTCGAGCAGGAGCTGGTAACGCTTGAACGCCGATGTCGGCTTCGCCGTGAGAATCTGCCGCTTGCCGGTCGAGATCGCCGGGATTTTGACATACGCGCGCAGGTCCTCGGGCATCACCACATCGGCGAAGGAGCGGAACATGGCGATCAATTCGGGGACGTTGACGAAGGTCGCGAACCGCGTGACCGGCTTGTACTTGCCGTTGGGTTGGAGCTCGAGCTCGGTCGAGACGTCGCCGAAGGTCGAGGCCCAGGCATCGAACTCGTGCAGGCCGCGATCCCGAAGCGCCGCGAATCCAAGGTAGCGCTGGACCGAGAACATCTCGCCGAGCGTGTTGGTGATCGGCGTCCCGGAGGCGAGGACGAGCGCGCGGCCCGGGTTCTTCGTCTCGATGAAGCGGGCCTTCACATAAAGATCCCAGGCGCGCTGCGAACCGTTGGGATCGACGCCCTTCAGAGTCGACATGTTGGTGGCGAAGGACAGCTTGCGGAACTCCTGCGCCTCGTCGACGATGATCTGGTCGACGCCGATTTCCGAGATGGTCAGCAGATCGTCCTTGCGGGTGGCGAGCGCTTCGAGCCGTTCCTTCAATCCCTCCTTCAGCCGCTCGAGCCGCTTGCGCGAGACGCGATCGTCGCTTTCGACCTTGGTGAGGAGTTGCTCGTAGAGCTCCAGCTCGTCCTGGATCATCTGCCGCTCGAATGCGGACGGCACGCCAATGAAGCGAAAAGCTGAATGCGTGATGATGATCGCATCCCACGTCGCGGTCGCGGCGCGCGACAGGAAGCGATGCCGCTTGGCTAAAGTGAAGTTGGTCTCGTCGGCGACGAGGATGCGGGCGCCTGGATAGAGCGCCAGAAACTCCCGCGCCGCCTGCGCCAGGCAATGGCCGGGAACGACCAGCATCGCCTTGGCGATCAGGCCGAGCCGGCGCTGCTCCATGATGGCGGCCGCCATCGTCATGGTCTTGCCGGCGCCGACGGCATGGGCGAGATAGGTGGCGCCCGACGCGATGATGCGCCAGATGCCGCGCTTCTGGTGTCCGTAGAGAACGAATGCGCCCGAGGCGCCGGGCAGTTTCAGGTGCGAGCCGTCGAAGGCGCGCGGCACGATGTTGTTGAAGCGGTCGTTATAGACCCGCGCTAGGCGGTCGGTCCGGTCCGGATCGGACCAGATCCAGTTCTGGAAGGCGGTCTTGATCTTGTGCAGCTTCTCCTTCGCTGCCTCGGTGTCGACGACGTTGAGGACACGACGCTCAGCTTGGCCGTCCTTGATGGTGTCGAAGATCTGCGGCACTGAGGAATTGAGCGCATCGGAGAGCAGCTGGCCGGCGTGCCGCCGCTCGGTGCCCCATTCCGACGTGCCGGCGGCCATCCAGGCGAGCTGCCGGGCCTCGACCGTCCATGACGCCAGCTCCGGCATGTGATGGATCTTGATCTCCGCGCCCATCGTCTCGTGGACGAAAGCGACGATGTCGGCAGCGGGAATCCACGGTGCGCCGAGCCGCGCGGTGATGTCTGAGGGCCGGAGGTCGGCGGGTTGCACCTCCCGCAGGGCCGCCACATTTCGCTCATATTCGGGGTGGAGCGCAGCCGCGGCCTCCGCCGCCGCAACCTTCGATCGGACGGCGCCTGAGAGATAGGCGTCGGCGGTCTGCCAGGAGCCGTCCGCGGGATCGCGGAAGATGGCGCTGCCGAGTTCGGCGATGACATCGTCCGCGTCGCGATGCAGGAGCTCGGCGATGTGGTCGGGATCGACATGGCCGCGCTCGTTGAGCGCGACAGCCAACGCATCGGCGGCGCTGGTGATGACGGGCGGCGCCGGCGGAGCGATCACGCGCTCGGTGAAGATCGGACCCGGCTTCGCCGTGTCGGATTCGAGGTCATAGTCCTCGATCGACGCGACCAGCCAGCAGTCTGGATCGTCGAGGAACGGCTGGAGGTTCGGCCGGCGATGCGTCTCTCGCACTTCGCCGGTCTCTGGGTCTTCGGTCGTCGAGACGACGGTGCTGTTGATGGGTCCAAAGGCGCGGACGAAATTCGACCAGGCAATGCGCAGCCGGACCTGCGCGTCCTTCCACGGTCGGTCGAGCTCCTGGCACTTCAGAACGTCGCGGACCGCGTCGCGGATCGGGATCAGCTTCTGGATGATCCGGACATGCCTTTCCGGAATGCCGTCGGCGCTTCGGCCCTTGCGCACCACAACAGTGAGCGGCTCGCCGTCGAGAATCTGCATCAGGCCATGGCGGTTATCGAGGAGATAGCTGCCCTCGCGTGCTGTGAGGCTCGCGGCGTTCTCCAACTTCGCCGGCGCGGGCTCGTCCTCGGCCTCAGCGTCGATTGGCTCGGGCTCGCCGTCATAGATGGCGTCCGGAAGGAGGGTGGCGGCGGCGGCCAGCGCGGTCGCGAGGTCCTCGCCGGCGTTGGGATGGCAGGTATAGGTCTCGCCGAACGGACCGGAGGTGAGCGCGTGCGTCCCGAGCACAAGCCGGGGATGCTGCGCGAACCAGCGATTGACGCGAATGGCGCCCTCGTCCTCGGTCGCCGGGCGAACCTCCTCGAGATCGAGCCAGGACAGATCGCCTTCCGGCTCGCCGTGCTTGCGCCGGCGGAAGAACAGGATGTCGACCACGACATCGGTGCCGGCATCGGCGCGAAAGCTGCCTTCGGGAAGACGGATCGCGCCGACGAGATCGGCGTGCTGCCCGATCAGCTCGCGCGCCGCCCCATCCGCCTTGTCCATCGTGCCGTGCGAGGTGACGAAGGCGGCCAGCGCCCCCGGCTTCAGCAGCTTGATCGCCTTGACGATGAAGTAGTCGTGGAGGCGCAGGCCGAGCGAACGCAGCGTGCGGTCCGAGCGCACGGTGCGATCGGAGAAGGGCGGATTGCCGATCGCCAGGTCAAAGCGTGGCGGCAGCTCGGTGCGTGCGAAATCGCCGCCGACGATGCGCGCCCGCGGCTGCAACAGCCGCGCGATGCGGGCGGTGACGGGATCGAGCTCGACGCCGGTGACGTGGGAGACCTCGCGCAGAGCGTCGGGCATCAGCGCCGGAAACAGGCCCGTGCCGGCGCCGGGCTCGAGCACGCGGCCGCCGCGCCAGCCAAGACGCAGCACTGCAGCCCAGATCGCCTGGACAACGAACTCCGGCGTGAAATGGGCATACTGCGTGCAGCGCGCGAGCGAGGCGTAATCCGCGTCGTCGACCGCATCCTGCAGATCGGCGCCGATTTCGTCCCAGCCCTGCGCGAATTCGGTTTCGCCCGGCCGGCGGAAGACGCCGTTGGCGAGCTCCGAGGCGCCGAAACCGGTGAAGCGGATCAGTTGCCGCTGCTCCTCGACCGTAGCGGGTCGTTGCTCCGCCTCGATCCGCGCGGCGAGCCGGACCGCCGCGATGCTGTCGCGGGCCCGCTGCTTCCAGCCCTTTGCGAGGCCGCGCTCGCCGGAAAGATAGAAATTGTCGCCGTGCTTGCGGGAGCCTGCCCCGGCAGGCCGCGCCGATGTGACCAATGGCGTGGCAGGAGTCGACGGCGAAGGCGGCGGATCGTCATCATGGTCGTCATCGCCGCCCGGATCGGCGGCGAAGGCGGTAACGCCGAGGCCGAGACTCGACGAAAGGGCGGTGTTGCCGAAGAGATCGAGGGTGAAGGGATCGTCATGCGCCATTGGGAAATGTCCTTCTGCTGGGCGCGCGCAGCTGTCCGCCGGCGCGGGCTGCGACGGTCGGGACGGCGTTGCGGAGTGACGGGAGGTCCGGCGCGACGGCCGGGTTCGGAAATGCGAAGCCCGGCGCGTGGCCGGGCTGTTCGCTGGTCGCAGAGGGAGAGGACGGGCTAGGCCGCGATCGTCTCCGGCAAATGGCGGAGCTGGACTGGCAGCTTGGCCGCGATCTCCGCGTCGGTGAGCTCGTCGAGCAATTTCAGGACGGTGCCGAACCGCCCGGCATAGACGAGCACGGTGCGGCGGCCACGCATGGACGCGAGCCAGCGCTCGCCGGCATAGCCGCGATAGTCGTCATGCGTGCTCGACCAGATGTGCTCGAGCCGCTCATCGCGCGTCATGCCGCGAACCGGCCGCGACTCGCGCTCGATGATTGCCGCCTTCATCCGCTCCGGCGAATCCCGGTCCGACAGGTCGCAATAGCCGTGAAACCAGCGCCGCCTGCCGTCGATAGCGAGCGCGAAGAAGATGCTGGTGACGCTGCCGGTCATGAACTCACGCAGCGCGAATAGATCGCCGCGCAGGAACAGTGGCGGCAGGATCTCGAACATGTAGTCATGCTCGGCCTCCGCGATCTCGAACCACTCGCCGGCGAAGAGATGCGCGGCGTCGCCGGCAGTCCAGGCCGGATCGCCGCGATGGCGGTTGAACATGCGATACATCTCATGGCGCGCGGCGACGCCCTGGAAGATCTTGCGGATTGTCGGGAGGGTGTGCATGGCGGCTCCTTTCGGCCTGGCGAACTGAGGCGCGAGCGATCCGCCTGATCCCTCATCACTTCAGCCCTTCATCACCCCTCCGGCGGGCCGCCTCTCCGGTCCGGCGGGTCAAGGGCCGCGGCACGCGGGCGAAGCGCACCCTTGACGCGACGGCCGGGCATGCGGCATCGCGCCTTCAATTCTTTTGCTCTCTTCCATTCCTCTCCCGCTCTTCAGCGAGGCGCCGCTCGGCATTCGCGATCGCAGCAAGCGCCGCCTTGAACACGGCCGAGCCGCGCTCCTCCGCGAGATCCGTCGATGCCACGACGGCAAGGCAGGCGGCGTGGATATCGTCGTCGCTGACGGCATCGGACGCGAGTTCGGTCGCGGCACCGTCATGGGCGATGACCTCGCCGACCGTCGTTCGTACTTCGGCTTCGTCGAAGCGGAGCAGGACGTGAACGCTGGGCGCGGCCGCTGCCGCTTCGCGGAATCCCGCGAGCATCTCATCGGTCGAACCCGACAGAATCGCGTTCGCCGTGATCAGCGTCGCCATGCCACCGAAGCCGTCCGAACGCATGCGCGAGCAGGTGAAGGCGGAGAAGACGGCGATCTCATCGAGCGTCGGGGAGCGGCGCACGATGTCCTGAAAGATCGTCGCCCAGGAGATGACGGTCAGATCGAGTTCGACATGAGTCTCGCCGGCTTCTACCTCGGCCAGCCGATCGGCAACGATGGCGATGAGGACACTCTCGACGTCGGCCGAGGCGCGATGCGCGTTGCGCAGCTCCGCGACATCGAGCTCGAGGCACTCCGCCGGACTTTCCTCGGCGAAGAAATAAAGCCCGTCGCCGTCGGGTTCGGGACTGAAGATATGGGACAGGACAAGCCGCTCGAGCGGCGTCATGTCGGCGTCGGGAATCGTCGTCTGCACGACGGTCGGAACGTAATAGCTGGTCATGTCCGGCTCCTGAAAATGCAGAAGCCCGGCAGAGCCGGGCGGGATGTTGGAAGGATATGCGCCGGCGGATCAGTCGGGATCGCGCGCGCCGGCGAGGATGGCCTCGGCCTTGGCGATGGCCGGCATGGCGCGTTCGCGCCAGTAGGCGCGATCGAGCGCCTGGTCGTCGCCGCACAGCACCTTCACCAGGCCGAGCAGCACCTCGAAATGATCGGCCTTGCGCTGCAGCGTTTCGCGATAGTGCGACGGCACCGGCACGGATGGACCGCTATAGGCGGTGTCACGGCCTTCCCAGGCGCCGGTCACATAGGTTTCGCCGGCAGTTTCATAATCGCGCTTCTCGTTGTCCCAGTCGTCGTCCTCGATGGCGAGGCGGCAGGCCTCAGCGAGGCTCGCCGCCTCGTAGCTGCGCTGGCGATAAACCGGCAGGCGATAGGTGGTCTCGATCGTGAAGATGGGCATGAGGGTCGTCCTTCCCTTCGGGTGTTGCAGACACCCTCGGGCCGGCCGCATCGAAGGTCCGGCGGGTCAAGGGCCGCGGCACGCGGGCGCAGCTTCCCTTGACGCGCCGGCCGGGCATGCGGCAGCGGGGTTCATCCGGCTGCTTCTACGGATTCCTCCGCCAATCGGCCGACGAGGATCTTCAAGTCCTCGTTCCAGTCGCCGGCGTGCGGTCGCGACCGCGCATAGGACGCGCCGGTCTCCGCGGCGATCGCGCGCAGGCGGTCGGCATACACATCGCCCTGCCGATTGTTGTCGGTCGCGGCGACAAGCCGGCTGTCTGCGCGCATGGCAAGATCGCGGATCGCAGCCTCGCTCGCCGGGGACCAGCCGCCGCCGGTGCTGACAAACAGCGTGTCCGGTCGCAGAACCTGGATCGCGACGAGGCTCATGGCGTCGATCGCCGCCTCCGTCACGCAGACCCGGGACGCGGCCGCGGGACCGAAGCGGAACAGCCCTTTCGCTCCGCCGGTGGCGAAGCCGCGCCATTGCGATCCGCGCTCTTCCCAGCCGACCAAAGCCCCGTCGGCACGGCGGTGCGCCGCCCACATGCTTCCCTGCGGGCCCTCGCGGAGGAGGCCTTGGTCGACCGCCACCGCGACGACCGTGTCGGGAATGCCGCGGTCCACCGTCAGGTAGCGCCACGCCGGCGAGTCCGGGCGCGGAACGCCGCGACGTATCCAGCGATCGCCGATCGGGTGCAGCGTCGTGGGGCGGGCCCCGCGCTGCCACGCCAGCGGGCTCGGAACGAAGCCGACGAGCGAAGCGACATGGGCGCAGGCCTGGGCGAAGCCTTGCGCCCCGAGATGCTCGGCCAGATCGAACACATCGCCTTTCGCGGTCGACAAGGGATCGAACCAGCCGCGATCGTTGTGAATGACGATGATGATCTTTGCGTCGCGGCGGTACTTGACCGCCCGGCGCGTGCTTTCCTTCAGATCGACCTTCCAGCCATCCTGTTGGAGCAGGGCGGCGCATCCGACCCTGGCTCGTAGTTCTTCGATTTCACTTTTCTCCATGACCGTCACCAGGCGCGCGTCCTGCGCCACCCGGTCCTTTCTTCAGTTGACGTCCCTTCGCCCTATCGCGACGGCACGCCACCCGCCCGCCGCGAAGCGTGCCGGATGCAAGGGCGCGCTGACAAGCCGTCCAACATGTCGGACTCCGGCCGCGGCGAAGCTTCCCTTGCGACCGGCACGGCGCCAGCGGCAGCGGTCACCCGGCTCAATGAGCCGGGGACCACGGATCATAATCGTGATTATGCGCAGGTGGGCATAACTCCGATTATGATCAGTGGGAGATTATGGACAGTTCCGATCCGTAGTACCGACGTAGGCGTATTCTGGCGCGGGTCGACCTACGCATAACCACAGCAATCGGGGAAGGATCCTGAACTGGGCCACGGGGGACGTAACGACCAGGGAACACCATGTTCGGACTATTGTCTTCAGATCAGGTGCAAGACGGTTCCCGCTGCGGCCAACAATACGACCACGATCCAAGGCGGCGCCTTCCAGACCGTGAGTAGCAGGAAGCCTGCGAGCGCGAGTGCGAAATCTCGCGGCGTCAGGACTGCGCTCGTCCAGACCGGGCTGTAGAGCGCCGCACCAAGAATGCCGACGACGGCCGCGTTCGCGCCGCGCATGGCGGCCTGGGCCGTCGGGCGCGTTCGGAACGCGTCCCAAAAGGGTAGCATGCCATAGACCAGCAGCATGCCCGGCAGCAGCAGTGCGACGAGCGCAATCGAGGCACCAGCAAAGCCATTCGGCGCTGGTCCCATCACGGCTCCGAGATACGCAGCGAAAGTAAAAAGCGGTCCGGGCACCGCCTGAGCTAGGCCATAACCGGCCAAAAAGGTCTCGTTGCTCACCCAGCCGGGCGCAACCGTCTCCGCCTGCAAAAGCGGTAACACCACGTGGCCGCCACCAAAGACGAATGCGCCCGATCGATAAAAGGCGTCGAACAGCGCCAGCCCATGAGAACCGGTCGCGGGGACGGCGAGCGGCGGTATCAAGAGAAGCGCAGCGAAGAGAGCGAGGGCAACGACACCGCTGCGCCGGGTGACCGGGAAGCTCAGACGCCCGGAGACAGGGGCGGGTTCTCCCTGGCAGAGCCAAAGGCCCGAGCATGCGCCGATTGCGATCGCCGCGATCTGCCCGAATGATCCGGCGAAAACCACGACGATCGCAATCGCGCCGAGCGCGATGCCGGCACGGGCGCGATCTGGAGTAAGGGCTCGCGCCATGCCCCATATGGCTTGCGCGACGACCGCGACGGCGACGAGCTTGAGGCCATGAAGGAAACCGTCGGCCAGCGGTCCCGTAAATGCGGCTGCGCCCAACGCGAAGGCAAACAGGATCAGGGCTGAGGGCATGGTGAACGCGAACCATGCGGCTAATCCGCCGAGGAGGCCGTTGCCGCGCAGAATGCCGAGCGAGAACCCGACCTGGCTGGAGGCTGGCCCCGGTAGAAACTGGCAGAGCGCGACCAGATCGACATAGGCCGTCTCGTCGAGCCATTTGCGTCGCACCACCAGTTCATCGCGGAAATAACCGAGATGGGCGATCGGACCGCCAAAAGAGGTCAGGCCGAGCTTGAGAAATGCCCAGAATACCTCGCTGGGCGAACCTTGCGTCGAGCCAGGCTCCAACGCACGACTGCTTTCGCCGCCGCCAGTCTGCGCGTGAGACACTGTATTATTCACCGGACTTTCTCCTGGAGGCGGTTTTCTTGGATCCGTGTGGGTCGTGCATGATTTCGCCGAACAGTTCCCTGGCCTTGGCTCTCGCAATTGCCAGCGCCTCGATGCCGAGAGGGGTGGCACGATAGAATTTGCGCGCTGTCCGTCCATCGCGCTCCTCTCGCGAGACGAGATAGCCTTTCTTCTCCAAGCCGTGCAGCAACGGATAGAGCGTGCCGGGGCTTAGCTTGTAGCCATGCCGGGCCAGCTCCTCGATCATCCACTGGCCATACAACTCGCCCTCCGCGGCGTGATGCAGAATGTGGAGACGGACAAACCCGCTCAGAAGCTCGCGGTGTTCCATGCTGGTCGTGGCGCCTCATCCTTGCCCCAGTTTGCTTGCAATTTCTCTATCGAAATCCGATAACGAAGTTCATAACTCATAAGGGTTGGCTCTGTGAAGTTCAAGGAGTGGCCATGTCCGTTGACCGTCGTTCGCTTTTGAAGCTCGCTGGCGCCACGGCCCTCTCTGGAGCCATGATGGGATCGGCAAAGGCGCAGTCTTCCATCGATCCGGCATCATCGTCTAAGGGGGGCGCGGATCACACCATCCGGATCGGCGCCGGGCTCGTCGAGCTGGCGCCGGACCGCATCATCTCCACCACCACTTATAATGGCCAGTTTCCTGGTCCGCTGCTCCGCTTCAAGGAAGGCCAGCGGACTATCGTCGATATCCACAACGACACCGACACGCCCGAGCAGTTGCACTGGCATGGACAAACCGTGCCGGTCGATGTCGATGGCGCCTCAGAAGAGGGAACGCCCTTTATCCCGGCGCACGGCATGCGCCGTATCGCCTTCACGCCGGGGCCGGCGGGGCTGCGTTTCTATCACACACACCTCACGCCCGGCGCCGATCTGTCGAGTGGGCAGTACGGAGGACAGGTCGGCACGGTCTATGTCGAGCCGAAGCACGAGCCTGGACGCTACGACCGCGAAGTGTTTCTGATGCTCAAGGAATTTCAGCCGGCGCTCAGTCGCGGCGGCGATATGGACATGGATTTTCTTGCGCCGGCAGCGCGGATCAAAGCGCTCGAAGAGGCCGGCGAATCCGCGATGCGCGCCTCTTTGGCCATGGGCATGCCGCATGGCTTCGAGGTCGGCTACAGCCTCTTCTCGATCAACGGCCGCTTGCTCGGCCACGGCGAGCCCATCCGCGTCAAACCAGGCGAGCGGGTGCTGTTCCACGTCGTCAACGGCAGCGCCACCGAGATCCGCAGTTTGGCGCTTCCGGAACATCGCTTCGAGGTCGTCGCCCTCGATGGCAATCCGGTCCCCACACCGACGCAAGTTCCTGTGCTGTGGCTTGGCACTGCTGAGCGGGTCTCGGCCATCGTCGAGATGAATCATCCAGGCGTGTGGGTGATGGGTGATCTCGCCGATGACGACCGCACGCGAGGCATGGGTGTCGTCATTGAATATGCAGGGCGAACCGGCAAGCCTGCATGGTCGAAGCCTGCCCCGTTCCATTGGGATTACACCCATTTCGGCCAGTCGGACGCGATCACTACCGCGCCCGACGAGACGATCGTCATGACCTTCACCAAGAACAACGCTGCGCTTAACGGCTTCAACCAGTGGACCATCAACGACGTCGCCTTCACGATGGAGAAGATGGAACCGATGTTTCATCTGCGCGAAGGGAGGCGCTATCGGCTGCGAATGCGCAACGCCAGCGACGATTCATCCTGTGCATCTTCATCGGCACAGCTTCGAGCTGACCCGCATCGCGGGCAGAGGCACGGCAGGCATTATGAAGGATGTCGTGATGCTGGGCGGCTATCAGGAAATCGAAGTCGATTTCGTCGCCGACAATCCGGGCCGGACCTTGTTCCACTGCCACCAGCAATTGCACATGGACTTCGGCTTCATGGCGCTGTTCGACTACGTCTGAGCCAACCGGCCCATCGCCGATGGGGACAATGAGGCGAGCTTCCCGGCCACTTCCTTGCGCTCGCTGTAGCGGCTGGTGAGATAGGCGGAAGGACCACGCGTCAGCAGGATGAACTTCAACAACTCCTCGACCACGTCGACGACGCGGTCGTAATAGGCAGACGGCTTCATCCGGCCGGCTTCGTCGAACTGCTCATAGGCTTTGGCGACGGAGGATTGGTTGGGGATCGTGATCATGCGCATCCAGCGGCCGAGGACGCGCATCTGATTGACTGCATTGAACGACTGCGATCCGCCGCTTACCTGCATGACCGCGAGCGTCTTGCCTTGAGTGGGCCTCATCGCGCCGAGAGATAGGGGTATCCAGTCGATCTGTGCCTTCATGATGCCGGTCATGGCCCCATGACGCTCCGGGCTGCACCAAACCTGCCCCTCCGACCAGGTCGACAGTTCGCGCAGCTCCGCGACCTTCGGATGATCGGCGGGAGCATCATCGGGGAGCGGCAGGCCGCTGGGATTGAAGATGCGGGTCTCGGCGCCGAAGGCCTCCAGCAGGCGCGCGGCCTCCTGGGCCTGGAACCGGCTGAAAGAACGCTCGCGCAGGGAGCCGTACAACAGGAGGATGCGCGGTGGATGCGTCGGTGGTTGCGGGAGAAGGTTGGCCGCCGCTGGAGTTTCGAACGCGTCGGGATCGATGTTCGGCAGGTCCGACAGATCGGGCGCCTGCATCAGCGCGCCTCTTTGGCGACGTGCGGCGCTGTCTGGCCGCGCTCATACCAACCCTTCGAGCGATTGACGATCCAGACCACGGTCAGCATGACCGGAACTTCGATCAGCACGCCGACCACGGTCGCAAGGGCTGCGCCGGACTGGAAACCGAACAGGCTGATGGCGGCGGCAACCGCCAGCTCGAAGAAGTTGGAGGCGCCGATCAGGGCGGAGGGGCCGGCGACGCAGTGCTGCTCGCCGGAAAGCCGGTTCAGCAGGTAGGCGAGGCTGGCATTGAAATAGACCTGGATCAGGATCGGCACGGCGAGCAGGGCGATCACCAGCGGCTGTGCGATGATCTGTTCGCCCTGGAAGCCAAACAGCAGCACAAGCGTTGCCAGCAACGCCACAAGGGAGACGGGGCCGAGCCTAGCCAGCAGCCGATCGAGCGCGGTTTGCCCGCCGGTCGCCAGCAGTTGGCGGCGGATAAGCTGCGCAATGATCACCGGAATGACGATATAGAGGACCACCGACAGCACGAGGGTGCCCCACGGCACGGTGATCGCGGAGAGCCCGAGCAGCAAACCGACAATCGGCGCAAAGGCCACGACCATGATCGCGTCGTTAAGCGCCACCTGGCTCAGCGTGAAGTGCGGTTCGCCCTTGGTCAGGTTGGACCAGACGAACACCATTGCGGTACAGGGCGCGGCGGCAAGGATGATGAGTCCGGCAATGTAGCTATCGATCTGGCCGGCCGGCAGGTACGGTCGGAATAGGTAGCCAATGAACAGCCAGCCGAGCAGCGCCATCGAGAATGGCTTGATTGCCCAATTGATGAATAGGGTGACGCCGATCCCGCGCCAATGGCGGCCGACTTCGCCGAGCGCGGCGAAATCGATCTTGAGCAGCATTGGGATGACCATCAGCCAGATCAGCACCGCGACCGGCAGATTGACCTTGGCGATCTCAGCAGCCCCGATCACCTGAAACGCGCCGGGCATGACGTGGCCGAGCGCGACGCCGGCGACAATGCACAAAGCGACCCAGAGGGTGAGATAGCGTTCAAATGTGGACATCGTTCTTCCTCAAGCCGTCGCGACGCGGCGACCGTGCTCATCGATCACCCGCTCACCGTCTTCCTTGATGAACTCACCCAATTGCCGCGGCAGCAGATCGAGGACCTCTTCGGACGGCCGGCAGAGTCTCACACCCTTGGGGCTGACGACGATCGGGCGATTGATGAGGATCGGATGCGCGAGCATGGCGTCGAGAAGCTGATCGTCAGTCAGGCCTGGATCGCCAAGACCGAGTACGGCATAGGGCGTACCCTTTTCCCGCAGGAGGCCCCGCGTGGAAATCGCCATCCGCGCGATGAGCTGGACCAGCATCACGCGGGTCGGCGGCGTCTTCAAATATTCGATGACGTGAGGCTCGACGCCAGCATTGCGGATCAGCGCAAACGTATTGCGCGAGGTGCCGCAATCGGGGTTGTGATAGATGATGACGTCCATGATCCACCTCATGCCGCGCTGTCGCGGGGTGAGGTCGCCCCTTCGGACCGGCCGATTTCACGCAGCTTCGTACCGAGAGAGATCTGGTCGAGACTGGCGATCGGCAGCGCAGTAAAGACCGAAATCCGGTTCCTGAGATAGCGGAGGGCGGCGACAAAGGCGGCTTGCTTCCGGATGTCCGTGCCTTCAACCGCGGCTGGGTCTTCGATCCCCCAATGCGCCGTCATCGGCTGGCCGGGCCACACCGGGCATGCTTCACCGGCGGCGTTGTCGCAAACGGTGAACACGAAATCCATCACCGGCGCATCGGCCGTCGCGAACTCATCCCAGGCCTTCGATCGAAAGCCTTCGGCCGGATAGTCGAAGCTCTCCAGCACCTTCAGCGCGAACGGATTGACGGTCCCCTTGGGTTGGCTGCCGGCGGAGAAAGCACGGAAGCGGCCGCCGCCATCCTTGTTGAGAATGCTCTCGGCGAGGATCGAGCGTGCCGAATTGCCGGTGCAAAGGAAGAGGACATTGTAAATGCGGTCAGTCATGGGCGGCCTCCTTGACGGCTTCAGTTTGGGGGGCGCAGCAGGGCGTCAGCTCGGCGATCAGCGGCGCGCAGATCTCGGGCCGCCCGCCGCAGCAATCCTTGACCAGGTATCCGGCCAACACCCGCACGGCATCGAGCTTTGCCCGGTAGATGATCGACCGGCTTTGCCGCTCGGCTTCGATCAGTCCGGCGCGCGTCAGGACCGCAAGATGGGTCGACATGGTGTTGTGGGGCACGGCCATGTGTCGCGCGATGTCGCCGGCCGGCAACCCTTCCGGCTCATGCTCGATCAACAGCCGAAAGACGTCGAGCCGGGTCGACTGGGCGAGCGCGGTGAAGGCAAGAATGGCCTGGTCGGATTCCATATGTCGAGACTAATCGACATAATGGCACAAGTCCAGCCTCTAGGACGACCAGTTCGCACCGGCGGAAATTCTGTCCGGACGGCAGACTCTCATCCCCTCAAAGATGATGGCTTTTCACGATTGGTCAGCCTCAGAACGACATATCCACTGATCCCGGCGATGACCGATCCCATGAGAATGCCAAACTTCATTCGATCTTGGAGAAAAGGATCGCTGAAGGCCAGGAGGCCGATGAACAGACTCATTGTGAAGCCTATCCCGCAAAGGAGAGAGACGCCGAGCATCTGGCCCCAGCTGGCGCTGGGCGGAAGATTGGCAAGACCCGTCCGAACCGATAGCCAGACTGCTCCGAACACCCCGATCAACTTACCGAACACGAGCCCGACCGCGATACCCAAGGTTAATGGCTCTCCGAGCGCCGCCGGAGTTGTGCCAGCAAACGGGACGCCAGCGTTCGCGAAACCGAAGATCGGCACGACGAGGAACGTGACTGGCACATTCAATGCGTGTTCGAGCCGGTGGAGCAATGAGACAGCAGGCGAGGCTTCGGGCTTGGCAGGCGTCCGGCGAATCGGGATCGTGAGAGCGAGAATCACGCCGGCCAGCGTCGCGTGAATGCCAGAGCGGAGGACCAGGACCCAGAGCACTATACCAAGCAGCAAATAGGGAATCAGGGAGTTTACGTTGCGCTTGTTGAGCACGATCAACAGCGCGACGACCGCAGCCGCGCCTCCGAGATCAGGCAGGGACAGGCCACTCGTGTAGAAAACCGCTATGATGATGACCGCGCCAAGGTCGTCGATGATTGCCAGTGCGGCGAGAAAGACCTTCAGCGAAGCGGGCACTCGGGGTCCGAGAAGCGAGAGCACTCCGAGCGCGAAGGCGATGTCGGTCGCCGAGGGGATCGCCCAGCCGCGCAACGCCTCGGGATGCCCACTGTTGAAGGTGACGTAGATGAGCGCGGGCACCAACATCCCGCCCGCCGCCGCCACGCCAGGGAGAAGCCGACGTCCCCAGCTGGAGAGATGACCGTCGAGTATCTCACGTTTTATCTCTAGCCCGACCAGCAGGAAGAAAAACGCCATCAGCGCATCATTGACCCAATGCTGAAGGCTTAGCGGGCCGACATAAGTATGAAGAGCTGTAAAATAGGTCGATGCAAGAGGCGAGTTTGCAGTGACAATAGCGAGCAAAGCCGCAGCCATGAGAAGCAAGCCGCTTGACGATTCGCTGTTGAGAAACCTGCGAAGTGAAGAGTTGATGCGACCAGTTGACGAAGATTTATCTGAAGACATGCGCCCGCGTTCCCCTGGACAGGGCTCCATTGCCTCCGTTGTTGGGTAAAACCCGAGGCGCACGCAGCACACGCCTAGACCATCCAATATGGACGAAAAGCGGGGGCTTTTCTACCCGGCCCCGTGCTGCACCGTCGCATGTTCGGATCGGGTGCCGAACCCCGCCACCTTCAGGACGGCCGCCATCCCGAGCCCCTCCGGGCGACGCTCTCGCTCCCCAACTTCGCCACCAGATCCGCACCGCACGCCAGCATAAGCCGGTCTTGGGCGGCCGGCGCGGAGCGAATTTGGGACACGTGAAGCCGATAGGCAGAACGACTGGAACGATAAGTGTTCGTGCGCTATGAAGGCCCTGGGGCAGTACGCGCTGCCCTGGGGCGTCGAAACCCCTACGAGCGGTTTGGTGCCGGCTGTTACGGCGCCGCACTCCTTGACCTTATGGTCGGGGAGCCTGTGGCGTATGCAACAGGTTCTCCGAACTAAAGGCCACAGGGCCGTCTCGTACGGTTTCGAACTCCCCGATCACCAAGAGTCAGCGAGGGATCGTTTGCGGGGGCGTACCGCAGACACATCTCATCAGGGAAGACTACGGTGCCCGGGTTTGAAGCGGCACAAGAGGGATCACTGGAGGCGCGAACCATTGCCGCGCATCGGGCGTATGTGATCGCTCTGGTGGCGTGGGAGCGGACCGTTCACCGGGCGACGTGCCCGGTCTGTCGGTCGCAGCAACTTCCCAACGAGCAACAGCAGCGTTTGTGCGACGCCGCGGAGGCGGAAAAAGAGCGCTGCCGCGCGGCCTTTCGCGAACTGTGCGACCAGCTCGGCTTCGTGCCGACCGGCCACGGGATTGGCTTGCCGGCCGAAGGGCAATCCTGTTCCCCGGGCGGCTCAGCGAGCTGACGGCCGTCGGGACTTCGGAGGAACCGCGAGACCGCGTCCTGACGAAGTTGACGAACCTGACGAAAGCCACCATATTGGGAGAAGCATTGGAGGTGGCTCATGACGGTCACGCACAAAAAGCGCGGAAATGCGCGCAAACGCGCCGCGCAGCGCGAGTCGCTGACGCTCGGCTTCGTAACCTCGCTCGGGTCGATCGGAAACGACGTCGCCAGCCGCAAGGCGGCGCGAGGTCTCTTGTCCGGTTTTGCGAACGCCATAAAACGCGCGGAACGGACCGGCAAGTCGGTGCGGATGACAGTCGTGGTCGATCCCAGGACTGCCGCTCCGCAAATCGCCGTCGAAGAGGTCTCGGCCCCGAAGGGCGATAAGCTTGATTCGGCCTTGGCGGCGGCGCGCCAGCGCGGCTCTGCGCGGGTCGCTGAAATCTTGAACGGCACTGACATGCTGTCGGCCGATGCGTTTGCCGAGGAGATCGGGGCTACCCGTGAAACGGTGCACAAGAAGCGTCGGCGCCACGAGGTGCTTGGCCTCGAAGGCCCGAAGCGCGGTGTCCGCTTTCCGAAGTGGCAAGTGAGCGACTCCGGCGGCCTGATCCCGAGCCTGCCGCAGCTCTTTGAGGTCTTGGGTGATCACCCATGGACGATCTACCGTTTTTTGCTCGAAGAGCATGGCGAACTTGATGGTCGCACCGGCCTTGAGGCGCTCCGCGCCGGCCGCATCGCCGACGTCATGGCGACCGCGGAGACCATCGGCCGAGGCGCTTTCTCCTGACCGCGCCGTCGCCAGGACCGTTACCGCCGGCCGGGTTTGCATCGCGCGCGCTGTCGCTTGTCGACGTCGCGCGTGGCGCGGCATGGCGGCGGCTTTACCAGAGCCGCTTCCCGGACCCGCTTGGCTATGGTTTCGGCCCGAGCCGGTTCAGCGATCCCGAGACGACATTGGTCCCCCCGGAGCGTTTCGGCGTCGTTTATTTTGGTAGCAGCATCAAGGTGTGTTTCGTCGAGGTAATTCTACGGGACCGAGGTGTCGCCCGAACCCATACCTTCCCGATCGAATGGGCGGAGCTCGAGGCGTGGAGTTGCGCCGAGGTTAGGGTCGAGGCGGCGTTGCGGGTCGTCGATTTGCGCGGCGATGGTCTGGTTCGGATGGGAATTCCGACCGACGTCGCTCGCGCCAGCACGCAGCATCTTGCGCGCATCTGGTCGCGGGCTCTGTGGGCACATGACACGAAGCCTGACGGCCTGATGTATGACTCGCGGCTCAACGGCGAGACGAACGTCGTTGTCTTCGATAGAGCTTTACCAAAGCTGGCGCCGGTCGCCACGCCACGGCTCGTCGATTGCCGCGGCGATCTTGCGACCATCCTCACCGATTTGGATCTGGCCATCGTGTGAACTGCGATAAGGCTCTGTGACTTACCGACTGGGGCCTGCACCGTGGAAGGCTTCTAAGGTTGTGCAACCGGCGGGCGCGCCGTCGCGCAATGGTGCTTTGTGACCATACCGCCCAGCACCGCTTCATGACCAACTCGGCTTGACCCACAAGCCGAGGAGTCTTCAATGCTCATGGTCATTCCCGGCTCGGACATCAGTCGGCATGCCTCGCTGATGGATCGAGTCTTCCGTTTCCGTCATTCCATCTTTGTCGACGAGAAGGGCTGGACTGAACTGCGCCAGCCGGACGGCCTGGAGCGCGATCGCTTCGACGATGTCCATGCGATCCACCAGATCTGCCTTCGTGGCGACGACATCGTCGGGTATCAGCGTCTTCTGCCGACGACCAGGCCGCATCTTCTCAGCGATGTCTTGACCGATCTGTGTCATCGCCGGCCGCCGCGCGGCCCGCGTGTCTTCGAATGGACGCGCTTTTGTGTCGCCCCTGGCAGCCGCGAGATGCGCCCGCGTCCCGAAGGGCCGTTTCTCGAGCTCGCGCAAGGGGTCGTCGAATGGGGGATGGCACACCGGGTCGATACCGTCACGGTCGCGATCGATTGGCGTCTCATGGTCATCGCCATGCAGTTGCGCTTTTTCGTACGACCTCTGGGCTTTCCCAAGCGCATCGGCCGCGACGAAGTGGTCGCGCTGCGAATGTCCTTCAACCGCGAGACGCTTGCCACGCTCCGCCAGGCGCGCGGGTGTGATGAGCCTGTGCTGCCGAACCTGCCGCTACCGACAGCGGCTTAGCGGCGCGTATCAACACAGGAAAGGAGAAAGTCAGGTGATTCGGACCACCGATACAAAGATCGTCGCTCAGGAACTGCTCACGCGATACGACCATGCACGTGCTGTGACACTCATTGGACGAACGCTGCAGAAGGCGTTGTTTGCAGGCCGCTCCGATGAGGTCGTCTTCTGGGCGCTTGTCCATGCACACTATCGCGGCGGCGATCTTTGCGGGTCGACCGAAGAGCAGCTGAGCGCCTTCTCGGCCTTCATCATCCGCGATCCCAGCGAAATGAACTGAGACGCAAAGACATCCTGAGAGCATCCTTGCCGCTAGCGGGATGCCCAAAATCTGGCAACTCGGAACAGCGATGGCGAGGACGTGACCATGTCGGGGCGCCCCCATCATCAACGGTCGAGACGCTAGACATCGGTCGGGGATACGACGATCGATGCGCTGCTGGCTGGTGGCGGGTTGGCGGCGACGCCGGTCGAAGTGGGGAAGTCGCCCGGGCCAGAGGGGCCGCAGACGGCTTGGCCATCCTGGCAATTTGGATCTGCCATCGCGCGCGCATTGTTCGCCATGCGGCAGATGGTGGTTCCGTTGATATCTGCGAAGCCGGAGCATTTGCCGGAATTCAGCATCTTCTGACAATTGCCGGTGCCAAGCTGAATGCAGGCGGCAATAAAGCTGGCGTCAACCTTCTGGCCGTCGAAGGTCGACATCGAGGCCAGCTGTCTGACGGCGGGTGAATTGTAGCCGTCATTCGTCAGCTTGGCCCAGGCGTCGACCTGGTCCTGCAGCGACATACAGCCGTAGCCCGCCCGATCGGTGCCGGCATATTTTTGGACGTTGGCATTGTTGAGCTGGAAGATGCCAGTACAGCAGCTGCCATTGTAGTTGCCTTTGTTGCCGCCCGACTCGAAGCGTCCCAATCCGCCAAGCGAGCAGGATGTTCCCTTGAGATCATCCCGCAATGGAGAGTCCCTCACGGCATTGGTGATATCCTGGGCGGAGTAATTGGTGCGTTCGCAATACTGTCCCGCAACTGCCTGCCCGGCTCCCAGCCACTGGATGCTCGCGCAAAGAACCAGGAGAAGCATTGGCCCGCTAAAGCGCGTACACATGGAGTCCCTCCCGATCCTCGAACGTCATTTGAGCGAATAGACACGTGCGCAACTCGGCACGTCGCGACCACCGATCGTGGTACGGAAGCTAATCGTGCCGGTGGCTGGGTCGTAGCGCGTGTAGGAATTGTCGTTGCGGTTCTTCGCCGGCAGGTCTGGATCGGCGTGATCCGTGTAACAGCCGGTGTCCGACTTGATGGACGTGACCTTGCCGTTCTCGATCGTGACGACGCGCAGAGGGCAGATCGACGGCTCGATCTCGGCCCCTTTGTCATTGGCGCCGCTATCACAAGCGCGCGACAGCGCCGTGCTGACAATGATGGTGCGGCTGCCGTCGCGATAGGTCGAAGCGAGCGCGGTCACGAGTGCGTTTTTGCCGCCGAGGGGCCGCTTGAGCTCGGTGGTCACATAGGCATTGGCCTCGCGGATGACGTCGGGCCAGACCAGCGTCTGCAACGGGTCGTTCGATGGGGTCTCGAAACTATAATAGCTCATCGCCTGCCAACCGCCGGCGGCTTGATTCTGCGCGACAGCACTGCCCGGAATGGCGAGCAGCGCGATGATCGGAACGGCGAACTTGAATCGCATCGAAGCCTCCTGATGCTGAGATTGCCGACCAGCATGGCACGGCCGCGAGCGCGGTCCAGGCCGCGCGCCAGCGCGCCCCGCAGGGGTCGCCTTGACGGCGTCGTCAGCGGGCGTGGCACCGTGATGGAGAGGCGGGCAGCGTTTCATGGGGGATACAGGGAAATGTTTTGTGAGCAGCCATCGACGGCCTGGTGATCGATGATGAGACCGGTTTTCACGGTCTTGGTGGCCACATCGTAAGACGCGTAGGACGCAGCCTGCGGTTCGCCGCTTTTGCCGGCGACGGGCGAGGTGAGTTCCAGAAAACAGGCGTGGCCGCCGTCGAGGGTCCGGACCTGGAGTCCTTCGTAGATGGCGATCCGCAGCGGGCAGAGTTTGACGGTCGCGCCGGCGGCCGCGCGCAGTTCCTTGAGCGTGCAGCCGGTGACCGTGTTGAGGATTGAGAGTACGACGGATTTCGTGGCGCTCCAGATCACAAAATGCGCTTCGGTGGCGGGCGCGTTGCCATCGACAAATCTCTGGTCGCCACGCGCCTTGTACGCACGATTGTTGACGTCAATGGCGTCTTTCCAAATGTCCAGATAGGTCGCGGTCTGCGGTGACGGCTTCTGAAGATTCGCGTAGGACATCGGCCGCCAAGCCCCGGGGTCGGGCGTTAGCGATTGCGCGTGAGCGCCGGTGGAAAGATCCAGCATCATGATCCCCGCGATCAAGGCGCTTGCACAGCGCAGCCGACGACTGCGGCAGAGTGCGCACGAAATATGCCAACATCTAATATAGTGTTTTTGCTTTGTCGACACGAGCGCATCGCGCACGCCCGCCTCCTATTCGTAGCGCGGCCGGCCAGGGACCCACCACCAGAAGTCCTTGGGCGACCGCTCGCGATTGCGCCACGCAACGTTGGCGCGCGGCGGAGAAACTGGCTGCATGTTCCACACCGCACCGTAATAATAGAAGTTCGCCGTCTCGCGCCGTGATCGCCGGCCCGAGCCATCCAGAAAATCTGTCGCACAATGGACGACGGGACCGCGATAGCGCGTCACGCGCGCGGTTTGTTCGTCGAGCGCGCCCGGCTTGCAGCCGAACAGCCAAATCGAGGCGGGGTAGGTGCGATCCGCCGGCGCTGTCGCGAGCAGACGACGATAGGCCGCGTTTGCCTCGGGCTGCGTCGGATACGGAAATCGTTCCGTCAGAACCGGCGCGAACGTTGAACGGTCGGGGGCATATTCCAGTCGACCCGGCTTGACCTGCTCGGGGCTGTAAAGCGGCTCCGGTATCGGCGGGCTATTGTCGACAACGGGCGCAGCCGGCGAGGCGCAACCGGCCAGCGCGATCAACAATGGTGTCACCAGATAAGTGTGTCGCCGGATCATGGCGTTGCCTCGCCGCGCGCGATCGGTTGCCGCGTGACGTCACGGCTGGCGCGCCAGTCCCAGGGCATCTGGAACGTGCTCGACCACAAGCCACGGTACGCTTTGCGCGCGTCCTGCTCGGCCAGCGCATAGCTGCGAATCACGGGGTCGTCTTGCGTGGCCGGGACCGTCACCGCCACCCCTTCACGGACCATGTCGGCGGCAATGTCGGGATGACCGGCGGAGGCGCAGCGCACCAGGTGTTCGCTGGCCTCATCGCGCAGCGTGGCGCAGGCCAGCCACGTGTTCAGTGTCGCGGTCACCAGCCACGCCGTTGCCATCGTGCCGCAGGGCCAGGCCTGCCGGCCGCGGCGCGCGGATTGCTCGGGCGCGCAGGTGTCGATTCCGTAGAGCCGGTAGGCTTCGTGCGTTTCAATATCGCGAAAGCGCGTACCGTCGATCACCTCGACGCGCAACGGCGGCGACTGGACGGCGGCCTTGGGTGAATAGACGCCAGGCGAAGCGGCAGGCGTCTGCGCCATCCCCGCCTGGCTATTGAAGACCGCAAAGCCCGACACCATCCCAAGGACGAGCTTACGCGGCTGCATCGTCGCGCGATCCGAGATCGAGCTTGTGGAAGACGTTGGCGATGATGTCTGTCGTGTAGACGGTTTCGCCATCCTTCTTATAGGAACCGTCCGCAATCCGGCATTCGGCGTAGACCGCGTCGCCTTTGGCGATGTTCGCGATCGCCCATTCGGCGGCCTTTTCATTGAGGATCGTGACCGTCACCCAGTCCGTTTCCTCTCGCCGCTCGCCCTTGCCGTCGGTCCAGGCACGATCGGTCGCGACATTGATCTTGGCCGCCTTGTTGAAAGCTTTCGGCGCCTGGCCGACCCGGCCACGCAGGATGAACAGGTTTGTGGTTCTCAAGGCTTATCTCCTTCATTGCTGGCTGGATTCTGCGGGAGTTGGTGGATGCGGCGGCGTAGACGGGCGCGCCTGTTCGTGAAGCGCGCGCAGGATGATCGCGTTCGGGTCGGGCAGGTCAGGAAACGCCCACAAGCCCGCCTTGGCGCGCTGCGCAACAAGCTGCGCGACGAAGTACGGGGCGTGGACGGGCTGACCGTCCGGCTTCAAGGCGGCGAAAGCGAATCCGGTCGCGATCAAGGCCGTGCCGAGATCGATCCGCGATCCGGCGCCCGCGCCGGCCACGCGGGTCGCGACGCAGAAGACGAAGACGGTCTTGGTCTCGGGCTGCTCGGCGGCGTCATAGCATTGAGGCCGTAAATCCCGCGTCAACGCCACCAGCATCGCAAGCGAGGCCTCGCCGCAATCGCGTTCGAGACCATGGGCGTTGGTGAAGCTCGTGCCGCGAAGGCAGGACTGCACGCCATAAAGGCGATAGGTGACGCCGGTATCAGACCAACTGTCGCCGGTGAGATAGAGCGCATTCGCCGGCACCGGAAACCAGCGGGAGGCCGGCGCTTCCGCGAATGCCGCGCTGAGCGTGAGCAACGGTACGACGATCCCGGCAATGACGTGGGCTCGCCTCATCTCAATAGCCCTGCAAAGAGAAGTAGAAGCGTTGAGTGCCGTTCGCCGTGCTGATGTCGACGTAATAAGGATCGCTGCGCGGATCGCGCGCCGTCGTTGGATAGGTCGTGGAGCATCCGCCATCGCCGCCGGAGCAGACCTGTTGCGGCTTCGAGAGATCGGCACAGAGATTCCCATTGGGCGCTGCGGACAGGCCGACTCCGCCGTCGGACCCTGACTGCACCGGGCTCAATCCAGCCGGACACGCCTGGTAAGGCTCATAGCCTGGACCACTGGCGTTGCCCTCGGGACAGGACGGCCAACCGCCGCCCTTCGCCAACTGGCGGAACAGGGTTTGCATGACCGGCACGCAATAGGGGATGCCCGACCAGCCCGGCGCCGTCGCGGCCGCGCACAGCAACACCTTGCACCCAAACGATGCATCTTGCGCGTGCGCGCGCTCGGCGCCAGGCGCACACGAAAGGCCGACGACCACCAACAGGGCTGCACCGCGCTTCATCCATCCTCCGGGAGTGAGAGCAGGGGACGCATGGCTTATCCTGTTGCCAAGATATCAACATTCAATATATTGTCTATTGGAAAATGGAGGCGGGGTGGCATGTCGATTCGCATCACGGCGATCGGGTTCAGCGTCCTGGCGGCTCTCGGCGGCGTATATGCGCAGGACGCCGGGAAGCCAGCCCGCCTCGCTGCCGTCGATGCCTCGGGCAGGGTGCTCCCCGTTGAGACGCCCTCCGCTTCGATCGAACGCATCGGCAGTACCTTTGCGGCCCTCGCGCCCTGCGCGGGCGTCAAGGCGATAGCGCCGGACGATGCGCGCGCCCTCGTCGTGCGCATCGCCACAGAGGAGAATTTTTATCCCGACTTCGTCCAGGCGGTCGCCAAGAACGAAAGTCGCTTCAATTCGATCGCGCTTTCAGACAAGGGCGCGTTCGGCCTGATGCAGTTGAAGCCGGAGACGGCGCAACGCTTCAAGGTGAACCTCTGCGACCCCGCCGACAATGTCCGAGGCGGCGTTCGCTTTCTCCGCGCCCTGCATGAGAAATATCGGAATCCGTTCTTCATCCTCGCCGCCTACAACGCCGGCGAGGGCGCGGTGGAAGAGAACCGCGGCGTCCCTCCCTTCCCCGAAACAGTGCGCTTCGTGGCGCAGGTCATCAACGACTTCTACCTCTGGCCGAGCCCGGGGAGCGCGAGCCGTCCTAGTCGGCGGACTGCAGTCGGGCGGCGGGAACTGATTGAGCCGGGAATGCCAAGCGGCGCCGCGGCTTCGCCGACTAAGACGACGCCAGAAGCGCACTGGAACGATGGATTCGTCATGCATGTCGACTGAAACGGAGGATCGGATGAGGAGATCGATGTCGCGCTGGCCCCTTGCTGGAACGCTCTTGGTGATGAGCATCGCCGACGCCGTGGCGCAGTCGAGCGGTGGAACGCTGCAACCGGTGCAGTCGACGTTGACCCAACTGGTGTCGGCGCTGACCGGGCCGATCGCGACCGCGCTTGCCACGCTTGCCGTCATCGCTTGCGGCTTCTTCGCCTGGTCCGGTCGGCTGACTTGGGGCATCGCCGGCAGCGTCATTTTCGGGATCGTGCTGGTGTTCGGCTCTGCGCAGATCGTCCAGTTCTTCCAATCGGCGGTCGGGCAATGACAGAGAACGAGCTCGAGGACCCGCTGATCGCGCCCCTCGTCAAGGCGTTGACGCGCGCCCCGACGCTGATGGGCGTGCCGTACATGTACTTCATGTTCAACGGCGTGGTTTCGAGCGTGTGCTTTTTGATCTCGCACAATCTATTCCTGCTGTTGGTGGCGATCCCGCTGCACTTGTTTGGCTTCGTCATGACGCTGCGCGACGACCGCATTTTCGAAATCCTGTTCGTCAAATCCACCAAATGTCCGCCCCGCTCGCGCGCCTTCTGGGCCGCCGACAGCTACTCTGCGTGAGGATCCGGCATGGTCGCGCGTGCTCTGCTCGATGAACTGACCTTTGGCGGCGTGTCGCGCCGCGAGCGGCCCGTGGCGTCGCACGTGCCCTATACGCGGCATGTCGATGACCACATCATTAAGACCCGCGACGGACTGGTCCTCACCATCCTCAAACTCGACGGCTATTCCTTTGAGACCTCCGACATGAGCGAGGTCAATGCGCGGTTACTGGGCCGCAATGACGTCGTGCGTACACTGGCCAACTCCCGGTTCGCGCTCGCCGCGCATATCGTCCGGCGGGAGGTGCAGCCTCGCATCGACTCGACCTTCGACAATCCCCTCTGTCGCGAACTCGATGAGCGTTACGACGCGGCGCTGTCGCAGCGCCGCATGTTCGTCAACGACATCTATTTGACCCTCGTGCGCCGCGCCCTGCAGGGACAGGCTGGCACCTTCGACGTCATGCTGACCAAGCTGCTCGGCCGCAAGGACGAGGCCGGCGAGTCCGTCGCCGCGCAAACCGCCCTGACTGAGCTTCGCGACGCCGCGACGGCGGTCCGCGAGAATCTTGCCGGATACGGCGCCCGCCAGCTGGGGGTGGTGCGCCGGGAGGGGGTGTGGTTCTCCGAGCCGCTGGAATTCCTGGTGCAGCTCATCAATGGCGGCCTCCCCCGACCGATGCATCTGCCACGCATGAACATCGCCGATGCGCTCTCGATGAAGCGGATCTTCTTCGGTCGCAACGCCATCGAGATCCGCGGCGCGGGTCCCGAGGATACGCGCTTCGGCGCCATGGTGTCGATCCGCGAATACCCGGCGCAGACCGGGCCGGGCTCGTTCGACAATCTCTTGCGTGTGCCGCACGAGTTCATTGCAACGCAGACCTTTGCCATCGTCGATCGGCCCGAGGCGGCCAAGCAGATCGACCGCGTGTCGCGCCAGGTCGACATGTCCGACGAGGCTGGATCGATCATCGCGGAACATCTTGACGACGCACGTGATGAGCTACTCGCCTCCGAGGCGATCTATGGCGAGCACCACATGACGGTGATGTGCCTCGGTCGCGATCTGCCCGAGGTGGGGGCGGCTGTCACGGCGGTCGGCGCGGCGTTGACCGATCGTTCGGTGATCTGGACCCGAGAAGACCTGAATTGTGAGCCCGCGTTCTGGGCGCAGTTTCCCGGCAATTTCCAATACATCGCCCGCAAGGCCGTGATCTCGTCGAAGAATTTTGCTGGCTTCACGTCGCTGCACAACTATCCGAGCGGCCGGCCGGAAGGCAACCATTGGGGACCGGCGATCTCGGTCTTCGAGACGACGTCGCAGACGGCGTACTATTACAACCACCACGTCCGCGACATCGGCAACTTCACCGTGGTGGGCCCGACCGGGTCGGGAAAGACGGTGTTTCTGTCGTTCATCGCAGCGCAGACGCAGCGTGTCCAGCCACGGCCGAAATTGCTGTTCGTCGACAAGGATCGCGGCGCCGAGATTTTCATCCGGGCGCTTGGCGGCCAGTATGAGACCTTGGTGCCGGGGGAACCGACCGGCTTCAACCCGCTGTCATTGCCGGACAGTGCGCCCAACCGCGAATTTCTCTACCAGCTGTTCGCCTTCATGTTGCGACCTGCGAACGGCGCGGACCTGACCGCGTCCGAGGAGCAGGTGATCCGGAACGCGATCGCCGCGGCGCTCACCGGCGGTCCGGCGGGTCGCACCCTGAAAGCTTTCTCGACTCTGTTGCGCGGCCGCATCAGGGCAGGGGAGGGCGATCTGCTGGCGCGCCTCGAGAGCTGGATGCGCCCCGACCAGCGCGGCTGGCTGTTCAACAACGAGGAGGATCAGTTCTCGTTGTCGAGCGTATTTGGATTCGACATGACGCGGGTTCTCGACGATCCGGTAATCCGCACCGCGGCATTGATGTATATATTCCATAGGACAGAGGAGTTACTCACCGGCGACCCGGTGATGATCTTCCTCGATGAAGGCTGGCGGCTCCTCGATGACGACGTGTTCGCATTCTTCATTCGCGACAAGCTCAAGACCATCCGCAAGCAAAACGGCATCGTCGGTTTCGGCACGCAGTCTGCAGCTGACATCGTGCGGTCGAAGGCGTCGAACACGCTGATCGAACAGACCAGCACCAACATCTTCTTTCCGAACCCGAAAGCCGACGACGAAAGCTACCAGAAGGCTTTCCGCTTGTCGGGGCGCGAGGTCGCCTGGATCCGCGGTACGGTCCCGGAAAGTCGATCGTTTCTGATCAAGCATGGCCGCGACAGCGTCGTGGCGCGGCTCAACCTCGCCAGCATGCCCGACCTGATCAAGGTGCTGTCCGGGCGCACTGAGACGGTTGCCGAGCTCGACGCGTTGCGCGCGCGCGTCGGCGACGACCCCGCCGTATGGCTGCCGATCTTTATGGGGAGGAGCGAGGCATGAAGCTCCCAATCGCGATCACCACTGCGATGCTCTTGTGCGGCGTCGCTCCCGCGCTCGCGGACATCCCCGTCGACGACGCCGCGCAGTTGACGCAGCGCTCGCAGACCGCCAGCACGACCGTGAAGCTTGTGCCGGTGACGACGCAACGGCAGGACGCCAATAGCGGCGTCAAATGCGCTGTGACGACCGGCAAGAAGGCGACCATCACCAATCCCACCGTGCAGCCGCAAAGCGGCGCTGGCAGCCAGGCGATCCAGACCTACGGTCCCGACCTGCCGGCGACGCCCGATCCATCCGCCCAGGGTGCAGCGCTCAACAGCCAGACCCTGTTCAAATCAAGCGGCGACGTGGTGGCCGGGCTCGACGCCAGCGGGTCGACAATGACGGCGGCCCAATCGGCGTTCAAGGCCGCCGGCCAGCAGGTCGGAACCGCGCCGACGGTGATGGCCGCGATCGACATGAACAGCGCGGCACGGCTGCAAAACAACCTCGCTTGGAATAGCGCGATCGGTTCGGCCAATCTCTGGGTGACCGCGCTCAACGCACTGAACTTGGCGATGACGAGCGACATGAGTCGGTCGGCGCTCGGCATGCGCGCAACGGCCGGTGCTGCCCAGGCGACATCCGGCCCGGTCTGTCCCGTCGGCATGGTCGGATCCGGGACGGCGGCCGTTCCCTGTCGGGCGCCATCGGCGTGCTCGACAACGCCCCCCGGATCGTCGCCCGACCCGTCCTGCGTGAGCGCGCGCTACGTCGATACCGACGGCAACGTCATCTTCTACCTCGCCCAGGCGCAGAACGCCGCCAACGCCGGCAATGCCGGCGCGAGCGCGGCGTTGACAGTCGCCGATGTGACCGCGGCGCTCGCCGCCATTTCCGCCAACAGCCGATAGGGAGGTCCCCATGCGTTGGATATTCGTGCTCGCCGTGTTGCCGCTGGCTTTCACAGGGGCGCCGCCGGCGCTGGCGCAGGTGCCTGTCCTGGACAGCGCCAACCTCGCGAAGGCGCAGCAGATCGCGACCAGCACGCAGCAGATCCTCACCGCGGATCAGCAGATCCTCCAGTTCACGCAAAAGACCTTGCAGGCTGTAACCGGCGACCGCTCATCCCAGGCGCAGGGCACGCTGGCCCAGATGGCGCTCGGCGGCGGCTTCTCGATGGCGCAGGCGCCTTCTCTCGGTTCGGTGATTTCGGGCGGAGCCTTGTCGTTCGCGGGAATGGGATCGGCGTCCCAGAACATCGTCTCGAGCCTCATCAACGGACTGCAGCTGGTCCAGACCATCACCGGTCTCGTCAGCGGCCAAACCCATCCGGCCGACACCGCATACAAAAACTCTGTCAACGTTGCCGCGACTCTCTCCGGACTGATCAATTCGACGCAGAGCGCGGTGCAGCAGCGATCGTCCGCGTTCACGCAAGGCGGGCAACAGATCGGCAAGGCGCAGGATCTCAAGGGCAGCGTCGACCAGAATACGCAAGTCCAGATCCAGACTGGGCAGACGGTCAACGAGCTGAACGGCGTCGTCAACAATGCGGCGGCCGCCGCCAATCAAGCAAACCTCGATCGCATTGCCGCGGAATCGTCCGCCGCCCGCGCGATGAAGTTCACACAGTAATCAACGTGTAGGGGGCGATATGTCCGTGCGTGCTTTGATCCTTGTTGTCGTGGCTCTCATTATCGGCGTCGCGGTCGGCCACTACGCGCTTCCGCGGAGCCAGACGCCGGCGCTCAGCGTCAGGACTGGCGCCGACGGCGGAGGAGATGACCCTGCCAAAGCCGCCTCACGCGCCATGACGTTCACGCAGCCGAAGGCGCCCGTCCCGTGAAGGCCATCTTTGCATTTGCCGCACTCGCGCTGCTCGCCTCCGCGCTCGCCGGCTGCGCGTACAAGCCCTTGAAGGCGCCGTGCTCCCCCGACGAGGGCGGGACGCCGCTCGCCTACTCGGACGTCACGCCGCCGCCCGTCCCGGAGCCCTTCCAGCGCCTCGATCATTGCGGCCCCATGCGGCCGATCTGAGAGGAGCGATGGGAAACACGTTCAACATCACGTCGCTGCTGCAATCGGTCGATCAGCTCGGTCAGAACTACGTCTCAACTGCCTACCAGGCATTGGCGAGCGCCGCGACGTCAGGCGGCGGAACAGGCGTCGCCGGATTGTTGCTCACGCTCTATGTGATTTTCTGGGGCATTGGCATCTGGCAGGGCACCTCGACGGGCGGCCCGGCTGATCACGCATTCCGGCTGTTTCGCGCGATGCTGATCTACGTCATGGCCACGAAGTGGGGCGACTTCCAGACGCTGGCGTATAATTTCCTCAACGATGGGCCTTCCGCCATCGGCAATGCGCTGCTCAGCGCCGTCACGAGCGCCAACAACACCGGAACGTCCGCGAACCTCAACTCCGTCAACGGCGTGCAGTCGGCGCTTCAGAATATGTGGAACACGACCAACAGCGCCACCGAGGCGTTTCTTCAGAACGCCGGCATCACCAATTGGGGTCCCTACATCTTCGCCGCCGTGTTCTACGTGGTGATGGCGATCCTGATCGGCTTCGCGATCTTCCTCATCGTGCTGTCGAAGATGTTCATGTGGTTGCTGCTGGCATTGGCGCCGCTGTTCATTCTCCTGCTGCTGTTCGGCGTCACGACACGGTTCTTCAGCGGCTGGCTCAGCGCGCTCGCCCAGTATTTTCTCGTGCAGGTGCTCGTCTATGCGTTTCTTGCCTTCTACGTCTCATTGATCCAGCAGACGATCGACACGCTCAACGGCGTCGCCAATTCGAAGTCTGCGACCTGGGCCACCATCGGCCCGGTGGTGCTGCTCGCGATCATCGGCATTCTGTTGCTCAGCCAGATCAACAATATGGCGGCGGCGCTCGCTGGCGGCGTACCGATCTTCGCGCCGCGGATCGGTTCGGTGCTCGCAACCGCGACCGGCTATCGCCTCGGCGCCGCCGCGAACCAGGCCCGTCTCGCCTTCCGCAATCCGCTCAATCCGGCCTCGGTCTCGCGCCGCGAGGAGCTGGCGTCGCGCCAGCGCGCGCGCGTCGGCCTGCGCGCCGCATCATGGGCGCAATCGGCGGAATTTCGGCGCCTTGCCGAACAGCTGCGTAGTCCGGGCGTGCCGCCGGCCTCTAGTGGCGGAGGTCGGCCATGACGGAGATCACCGCCACGGAGCCGGCGCGCGTCGATCCACGGTACTATGAGGATGGGGCGACGTGGGAGCAGGATATCGCACGCCGCAACCGCAACTCCCGCGCACTTGCGTGGATCGTCGCCGCGATAATGACCGTCGTCGCAGTCGGGGCGCTCGGAACGCTGGCCTTGCTTGTTCCGCTCAAGACTTACGAGCCCTACATGGTGGTCGTCGACAAGACGACCGGCTTTGTCGAGGTCAAGCGTCCGATGGCCGAGGGTCCGCTGACACAGGACGAGGCAGTCACGACCTTCAATGTCGTGCGCTACATCAAGGCGCGCGAGACCTACGACCCGAAGGCGTTGAAGGACAACTTCGACCTCGCCCAGCTACTGGCGACAGGAGACGCGGCACGCGAACTGATGGAAATCTATTTGCCCGCCAATCCGAGCAACCCCATCAAGGTCTACGGCACCAACACGGTCGTCGCGGTCACAATCAAATCGGTGACGTTCCCGAACAACCGCACCGCACTGGCGCGGTTCTCCACCGAGGAAAAATCGTCGACCAACATCATCACCCGCAACTGGGTCTCGCTCGTCCGGTTTCGCTACACGTCCGCGCCGATGCGCAATGAGTGGCGCTTCGACAATCCCCTCGGCTTCCAGGTGTTGGAGTATCGCCGCGATCAGGAGACGGCGCCGTCGCCGGGAACGGTCGGTGCGCAGCAATGAGGAAGAATCGTATCGTCGTAGGCCTTATTCTCTGCATCGCGGCGAGCGCCGCTCACGCGGAGGCGTTGCCGCGCCCTGGCCGCACCGATTCCCGCGTCCGCGACGTTGTCTACAACAGGGACAATGTCACGGCGATCGACGCCAGCTACGGCACCTCGACGATGATCGAGCTGCAGCCGGACGAGAAGATCGAAACGCTGGCACTCGGCGACTCGATTGCCTGGAAGGTCGAGCCGAACCGCAAGGGCGACATCATCTTCGTCAAGCCGGTCGACAAGAACGCGATATCGAACCTCAACGTCGTCACCGACAAGCGCATCTATTCCTTCCTGCTGCGCTCGAACACGCGGCCGCCGGCCGGTCAAATCTATGCCGTGCGATTCCGATTTCCCGATGACGAGGCGAGCGCCAAGCTGCTGGACGAAGCCAAGCAGCGCGCGGCCAACCCCAACCTCAAGGATCTCAACATCGCCAACGCCAACAGCGATTACGGCTACAAGGGCTCGTCGGTGAACAAGCCAGTCGCCGTGTTCGATGACGGGACCAAGACCTGGTTTCGGTTCGAGGGCGAGACGCCGGCGATCTACATCGTCGACGCGGACCGCAACGAGAGCCTCATCAATTTCCGGACCGAAGGTCCCTACGTCATCGTCGACAAGGTCTCGCCGCAATGGACGCTCCGCAACGGCCAGGAATCGACGTGCATCTTCAACCGCCGCCTCACCAACGTGCATGAGCCGAACGGGCTTGAGCCCTACGCGCCGCAACGCGTGGGTGCAGCCACGACCGTGGGAGGCTGATCATGCCCACCGCTGACGACTATCGCTCGTTTGAACTGGAAGCCGCGGCGGCAAGCTCCGTCGCGCGCGGCCGGACCGCGCTCGGCAGCTTCCTGAAATTCGGCGTCCCGATCGGCGCACTTATTGTCGCTGGCTGGATGATCTACGGAACGGTCGCGCGGCGCGCGCCCGCCCTGACGACGCCGGACCAGGAGGAATTCAGGACGACGCAATTTCCCGCGCCGTCGCTGTCGACGCCAAGAGTTCAGACCAACCAGGGCACCATCGTCATCCCGCAGGCGCCGGCCGAACCCGCTCCACCACCTCCTCCGGTCGCGCCGCCACTTGCACTGCCCGCGCCGCCTCCGCCTGAACCACCCTTGGCGGGGGCGCTGCCGAATGACGACGAAGCCCGCCGCCTCGCAGAGCTCGAGCGTCAGCGACAGGAGGAGGAGCGGCGGAAATGGGAGCGCCTGCGGGCTCCCCAGGTCATTGCCGACAACGCCGCGGCCGCGGCGAACCAGTCCAGCGCGGAGGACGGCTCCCGGGCGGCCGGCGGGCCGGAGGATGACCCCAATCGCCGCTTCCTTTCGTCCGTCTCCGCAGCCGGCGTCGAGGTTTCCCGCGCCACCAAGAACGATCGGATCGACGCGCTGGTGGCGCAGGGGACGATGATTCGTGGTATATTGGAGACGGCTCTTCAGAGCGATCTGCCCGGCATGGTGCGCGCGGTCGTAACCGAGAACGTCTGGTCGTTCGACGGCCGGCGGGTGTTGATCCCAGCGGGGAGCCGCCTTGTCGGGGAATACAAGTCAGGCATTGCCCAAGGGCAGACGCGCGTCTTTGTCGTCTGGACGCGGATGCTGCGGTCGGACGGCGTCTCGGTGCAATTGGGGTCTAACGGGACCGATGATCTGGGGCGCGCCGGCAACGCCGGCTTCGTGGACAACCACTACATGGAGCGATTTGGCTCCGCGATCCTGCTCTCGATCGTCGGCGGCGCGGCTCAGTTCTTGAGCGCTTACGGCCAGAACACCAACAACACCAGCGGTAACGGCTCAATCATCACGACGACGGATCCCGTGACGGGGGTCGTCATGCAGACGCAGACAGGCGTGAACCAGTTAAATCTCCAGGCGCGTCAAATCGCGGCGCAGAACGTGTCCCAGACCCTGACCAACATCGCGCAGGAGGCGCTCAGGAACTCGATCAACATTCCGCCTACGATCTACCTCGACCAAGGGACGCGGATCATCGTGTTCGTGCGGCGCGACCTCGACTTTTCGGCGCTCTATCCGGACCCGGTCAAGGAAGCCTTGAGGGAGTTGAAGCGTGAACGTGCTGGCACGAAGTCTGACGGTCTTCATTGACCGCGCACTCGATCCAATCCGCACCTGGCTCGAGGACGACCAGGTCGTCGAGATTTGCGCCAACGGACCTGGCGAGGTCTGGGTCGAGCGTTTCGGACAAGCTGCGATGGAACGGCACGAGGTGCCCAGCCTCACGGAGCATGCTCTCCGGCACCTCGCCGAGCGTGTCGCGGGACATTCGGGCCAGAGCGTCAACGAGGAGCATCCGTTGCTGTCGGCCGCGCTGCCGACCGGAGAGCGCTTCCAGGGCGTGATGCCGCCGGCGACGACGGCGGGAGGCGCGTTCGCGATCCGCAAGCAGGTCATCAAGGAAATGCGCCTCGACGACTATCGAAAGATGGGATCGTTCGAGAAGGTGACAACGGCCGGGGAAGGGACACTATCGGAAACCGACCGCTGCCTGTGCGAGCACCTGGATGCCGGCCGCATCGAGGCGTTCATCCGCCTCGCCGTGGTCAGCCGCTATTCGATCCTCCTGTCAGGCGGGACGAGCTCCGGCAAGACCACGTTCCTCAACGCCATCCTCAAGGAAGTGCCGGTCGAGGAGCGCATCATCACCATCGAGGACACGCGCGAGGTAAAGCCGATCCAGAAGAACCACCTGCCGCTCGTCGCTTCAAAAGGTGACCAGGGGGAGGCCCGTGTCAGCGTTGAGACGCTTCTGCAGGCCTCGATGCGGTTGCGGCCCGACCGCATCTTCCTCGGCGAGATTCGCGGCGCCGAGGCCTACTCCTTCTTGCGCGCCATCAATACTGGCCACCCGGGCAGCATCACGACGGTGCACGCCGACAGTCCCGCGGGCGCCTTCGAGCAACTTGCGTTGATGGTGATGCAGGCCGGGCTCGGCCTGCGCCGCGACGAGATCGTCGGCTACATCAAGTCGGTGCTGCCCATCGTCATCCAGCAGACGAAGGTCGGCGGATGGCGCGGCACGTCGGCGGTGCATTTCTCGCGCATGGCGGAATGGCGGGAGCAGCGGACCGGGGGAAGAGGCCGTCATGGCGCGCGTCGTCGCCTATAGGATCGGCATCGCCATCCTGCTGCTGCTCGCCTTCTGGCTTTTGTGGAGCATGGCCTACGAAGTGGTCGTGGCGCTGCGCTGGGCGCCGAGCCGCTTCCCGAGCGAGGGCGCGACCCGCTGGGCCCTGTTTCGGATGCAGAACGCCGACCGATCCGCCGATTTCTTCCTGATCGCCTGGCGCCATTTTCACGACCGTCTGCTGTTCCCCGGCACGCGCGTTGAAGCCCTGATCCGCGCCGGCTACGCGGCGGCGAGCGTATTCGCGCTAGGGCTCGCCGGCGTGCTCTTCGCATTCATCAATCGGCGCCAGATGCCGTATGGCGAGGCCCGGTTCGGCACTGTGATGGAAGCAGCCAAGCAGGGGCTGACCGCAAAGCACGGGATAATCCTGGGGACGCTCGGCGGAGCCACGATCCGCTCCGACGAGCCCGCGCACATCCTGGTCGTGGGTCCGTCGCGCTCGGGAAAGGGCACCGGCTTCGTCCTTCCGAACGGCTATCTCTGGCAGGGCTCGGCGGTGTTCTTCGATCCCAAGCGCGAAAACTTCGAGGCGCTCGCCAACCATCGGGCCGCGATGGGCAACAAGGTCTTCATGTTCTCGCCCGGATCGAATGACACCCACCGCTACAATCCGCTCGATTTCGTGCGACGCGACGAGCGGATGGCGACGGACTGCCTGGTGGTGGCCTCCTTCGTCATCCCCGAAAAAGCGGACGACACATGGGCCGGGGCAGGGCGTCTGCTGCTGTCGTCGCTGATCGGCTACGTCCTCGCCTCGCCGCTGATCGCCGGCGCGCAGCACATGCGCACCGTGGCCCGCATGACGACCACGGGCAAGGACATCTCCTCCGTACTGCGGGCGATCGTAAAGACCGAGCGCCAGCACCTGCCGACCTGGGTGGCGGACAGCTTCAATCAGTACATCGCGCTCGAGCCCGAGACGCGCAATTCAGCCGTGTTCAACGTCAACATGGCGATGTCGCTCTGGAACAATGGGCTGATCTCGGCAGCGACAGAGACGTCCGACTTCGATATCCGGGAGCTGCGCCGGCACCCGATGACGATCTTCATCGGCTGCACCATCGCGGAGCTGTCGATCTTCCGGCCGCTGATCCGGATTCTGTTCCAGCAAATCCACGACCTGATGATGGTGAAGATTCCCGGCGAGGACGAGCCGCACCAGGTGCTGCTCATGCTCGATGAATTCTACCATGTCGGTCGGATGGACTCGCTGATCTCGAAGATCACCATCAGCGCCGGCTATGGATTTCGCATGGCGATCGTGATGCAGGACATCGCGCAGCTCGACGAGCTCTATGGCAGAAACACGCGCATTACCACGGTCTCAGGCTCGCAGATCAAATTGTTCATCCAGATCAACGACCTCGACACATCGGAGTTCGTCTCAGAGATGCTGGGCGAGACGACACAGGTTTACAAGACGCCGATCCAGCGTCCGGGGCAGGGCGTGTTCGCGCCGCGCGTTTGGTCGCCGCATTATACCCCGCGCCCGCTGCGCAGTCCGCTGGAGCTTCGCGAGATGTCGGCGCGCCTTTCGATCCTTATGGTGAAGAACTCGCGATCGTTCGAATTGACCAAATTCCGGCACTACGCGGATAAACCCTACCGGATATTTTATGAAAAGGCGAAAGCCACGCCTCCCGTCCTGCCCGTGCTGCGCGAATGGCAAGACGAGCCTTTGGGAGGCGCGATAATGTCAGGGCCGGATCAGCCGAAGGAAGCAGTGAACGTTGACGCCGTGCCGACACCGACCGAAGCACCGACGATGCGCAAAACCCCAAAGCGACGATCAGCCAAGAAATTCGAAAGCAGGAAGCTGCCGGAAGTCCCGCCGGCCTCTGACACCCCTTTGACGCTTATCGCCCGATCAGAGTCGCAAAAGCCGGCGCGAAGGACATTGTCGCTAGGCGCAGCGCCACCAGTTCCGGCGGGGGAGAGCTGCGACGTGCGTCACATCCTGGCGTCTGTTTCTACAGCTCAAGACGAAGATTTTATCGCAGTGTTGAGCGGACTGGAAAGGTCGATTTCGGCAAGCCAAGGGGTGCGACAAGCAGCGGAAACGCTGGTTTCGCTCCATCGATCTTTCGGCGATGATATTAAGTAGCGCTCCAGAGCGATTCCAGCGCTTTCTCAGGAAGCAATCTACTACTCGGACGAGTGTGATTGCTGATGCCCGATGATGATTTCTACCGCCGAGCGGATGGCGCGGGACCGCTGTGGGAGTGATCTTCAATCATTTGCGCGGGTCGAATTGTCTTACGCTCAAACGAGGGGGGTGTGGTCGAGGATCGGCGCGTTCGCCGGCCGTTCTTCATTTTCCTTGTATTCGGCCGAGTGTCTGAGAGCGAGCGATGCTGATACTGGCGGAATCCAATCAACATTTGTGCGCGGAAGTAGCAGAAGTTGCCTGCGCGTATCTGGCAAATGTGAAATCAAAGCTGGCATATCTGTCCAGGCCGCGAAACCATTCGCGGCAGGACAATCGCCCATTGCGTGCCAGGAAGCGATATTCGGGGCTCATATGATCGGAACTTCGTGACCCATTTCGACCCATGCTTAATTCGTATGCAAAAGCGTCGGCAGTCTACGCATTGATCACAACCAACAGCGCGCGATTATTACTTCGCAGAAGCTGAACGCGGATTAATCACTCTGTGAGGTGAAACCTTGCAGTTGGAAACGCCCCGTATATTGCTATCAGCCGGCTCAAGTACAATTCGGCACCGAAACCCCAACGCTCTCGCAATTCTTACATAGTTGGTCAATGACGTCCCGCACGTTCCCTTGAGGTGTCGCGAGAGCTGCGCGGCTTCTGTGCCAAGAAGAAATCCGAGCGCTTCAAGGCTTACCCCTTCCTTTTCGCGCAGCTCGCGAATCGCCGCGACGATCCCCTGCTCGTCGGTAGCGACCTCTGCAGCAAGTCGGTCGCTGGTGCCGCGATCAGTTCCGGGGAAATTGGAATGTCTATTTCCTGAACGCATGTTCGATCAACGTTTCGAGGTAACCCAGCCCCACTTTTCGAAAATCGCCGCACCTTCCGGCGAGGCGAGGAACCTTGCAAACTTTTTCACATCAGGGCGGGCCTCGCCCCTTTTCGTCAGCGCGATTCCTGTGTCGCGATAAATCGCGTATTGCGGCTCCACGGCGACCTGATCGGCAACCTTGGCGTTAGCGACCTGCCAAATCGACCAGATCAGCCACGCATCGATGGAGGGATCTTCGGTCCAGCTCTGCTTCGCTTGGGCGCTGTTGCCGGCCACTTTTACGATATTCGATCGAAACGCCCGCACGCTGGCCATATCGCCGAGGCGCCCGGCCACGTCTTCCCAAAGCCCCTGTTGCCCGGCCCCGTTCACCACCAAAATACGATGACCCGGCTTCAGCAAGTCGGCGACGCCGGTGATGTGACCCGGATTACCGGGTCGCACGAGGATCGCCGCTGGCCTCAGATAAAGTGGTTGGACAGTGGAGGTGTCGATATCCGGCATCGCGGCGATGAAATCGGACATCATCACTTCCGATCCGCTAAAGATCAGGTCTGCATCCGCCTTTGCATTATCGATCCACTGTGGGGTCGGCCCCGCAGTGACTTCGACTTCGATACTGTGTTTTTTACCGAAGGCCGCAGCCGCTTCCTTCATCGCAGGTAACGGCCCACCAGGACCATACACGTGAATAATTCCCGCCGCTTGAACGGAGGCGCTGATACTCATCGCAAGACTTGCGACCGCGATAACGATAGCTAAACGGCGCATGGCCTTATCTCCGTCAATTGAGGGCGTCTACCGAAAGGCCGGATATTGCTTGCCGACCATGGAGTGACCAGAAAGCTTAGACAGCCACGATAACGGCAACGATGCCGACAAGCGTCCAGAATGCCGTATTCGCAAACATACTTAGAATTTGCTCGTGATCCGGACCTTCGGGCAATCCGGCCAAATGCGCAGCGCAGCGTCCCGGCAAGCTAAGAGGTAAGCGGTGAAGCCAAAAAGGCCTGCTACCGACAGCATCCGCGCGTTTTCGTTGCATTGATGAATCGGCATTCTCATGATGCGCGGCATGTTCTTATTCCGAACAACATATAAGCAGGGCATATTCGAAACATGGCCGTGGAAATGAGAACGAGACCAACCGCCGCCACGGCGTATTTCCACATGCCCCAACTGAGGAAAAAGTCTGCAAACTGCGGAATGAATGGCGAGATCAACAGCGCGAGGCCAATCACGAAACGCACGACACGATCAAGCGAACCAACATTAATCATGAAACTCTCCATTGGAATGCAGTTAAGTTTGTTTGGTACGTAACGCCGTAGCGTGTCGCGTCTGCATCATGCGACGTTGTCACGCCGCCTTCGCGAAACTCCGCTCCTTATGCGGAATATCGAACTCGCCGCCGCCGAACATGTGATTCCAGTATAGCCACGGTAAAAGTTTGGTTTTGAGATACCACATGCTTCGTCGAGGAACGCGCGGGTCGAGCGGGAAGCTCGGCGTAACCTTGCCGCCATAGGCGAATTCAGCCAGCACGATCTTGCCGATCGCAACGGTAAGCGGACAGGAGCCATAGCCGTCGTACACCGCCGCGGCCTTTTGCCCTTTCATCACCGACAGCAAGTTCTTGACGACGACAGGGACTTGCATCCGTACTGCAGCCGCGGTTTTTGCGTTAGGTGTCGAGGCCGCGTCTCCGAGACCGAATATGTTCTGGTACCGCGTATGCTGCAGCGTGCCTTGATCGACCTCGATCCAGCCGGCCGCATTTGCAAGCGGGCTCGCGCGAACAAAATCGAGACCTGTTTGCGGTGGCGTGACGTGCATCAGATCGAACGACTTTTCGATCTCCGATGTCGCGCCTGCTTCGTCTGTGACCATGAAGATCGCGCGCTTTGCTGCAGCATCTACAGCCTTCAGGTGGTGCTTATAGCGAACGTTGATTCCGTAATCCTTGACTGCGTCCAACAGCGGCGGAACGAAAAAAGGAACGCCAAACATGACGTCGCCGGCGAGGCAGAATTCGATCTTGGCCTGATTGAGCTTTCCCTGGCGCCGATGATGATCAGCCATCAAGTACATGATCTTCTGCGGAGCGCCGGCGCATTTGATCGGCATCGGCGGCTGGGTGAATAGCGCAGTGCCGCCTCGAAACCCCTTGATCGAGTCCCACGTGTACTGCGCGTACTTGGGAAGATAGTTGCTGCATACGCCATTTCGTCCGAGTGACTCCGTGAGCCCTTCGATCTTTTCCCAGGCAAGCTTCAGGCCCGGACACGCAATCAGGAAATCGTAATGTTCAAGTGAGTTGTCCTGCAGGCGAACAGCGTTCTGATCCGGCAGAAATTCAGCAGCGGCTTTTTTGATCCAGCGAACGCCCTTGGGGATTAGTGTCTCTTCCCGCCGTTCGGTTTGCGCACGCGTGAAGATTCCGGCACCGACGAGTGTAAATCCGGGCTGATACCAATGCAGGTCTGATGGCTCGATGATGGCGATCTCCAGTGAGGAATCATGCTTTTTCAGAGTCGCCGCCGTTGTGATCCCGGCGCAACCTCCGCCGACAATCAAAATCCGTCGACCTGTCATTCCCTGAACTGGCGCAACCATGATCGTCTCCATCACAATAGTTATTGATTAGCTTAAGTGATATGTTATGGTGTCACTTCAAATCCGGTCTGTCGAGGAGTTTTATTGTGAAGATCATCAAAGTGAACGACATCCTGTCTGTCGGTCCGCAGCCAGACTTAAGTGATTTCAATGGGTTGAAGGCAGGCGGGTTTGGGTCCGTGATCAATAATCGGCCGGATGGCGAGGAGCCAACTCAGCCTGCGGCAGCCGAGGCTTCAGGTGCAGCGGAAGCGGCCGGGCTTCGCTATGCCCGCCAACCGATTGTGCTCGGAGCGGTCACCGAGGCGGACATCCGGCAATTCCAGAAAAATCTCGCGCAACTCGATCAACCAGTTTTTGCCCACTGCAAAACCGGCACGCGGTCGCTGACTCTCTGGACCTTGGGCGAGGTTCTGGACGGCCGCATGGAGGCAACGGAGATTTTGCCATTCGGAGAACGGCACGGACTTGATTTGAAAGTCGCGGCGAAATGGGCTTCAGACCACGCTTCAAGCGACGGTGCGAAATGACGGAGCAGAACGTTCAACAGAGCGATGCGACGGAGGGGTATCGGCCGCTTTTGATCGGCAGTCCGGCTCCGCAATTCGTCACGCGAACGACGATGGGCAACAGGTCATTGGATCAATACCGTGGCCGATGGCTGATTCTCTTTTCTCATCCGGCTGACTTTACGCCCGTCTGCACCAGCGAATTCATCAGCTTCTCCAAGGCATATCCCAAATTTCAGGAGCTTGGTTGCGACCTCCTGGCGCTTTCCATCGACAGTCTGTTCTCGCATCTCGCGTGGGTGCGAAGCATTCGTGAACGCTTCGGCGTCATGGTCCCTTTCCCGATCGCGGAAGATCCGTCAATGGCGATAGCCGAAGCCTACGGCATGATTCACGGAGGCGCTGCCGACAGTTCGACGGTCCGAGCGACCTTTGTCATCGATCCCGACGGCCTTATTCGGGCTCTTATCTGGTACCCGATGAGTACCGGCCGCCGCGTCGATGAGATCGTCCGCCTCGTCGCGGCGCTTCAGGTTACGGACAGCGACGCGGTTTTGACGCCGGAAGGCTGGATGCCGGGCGAAGATGTGATCGATGCAGCGCCGCTCAGTATCGAGGAATCCGATGCCACGGCTGGATCTGGTGAAATCCACGACTGGTACTATCGCGTCCGAAAGTTGCGAGTAGACAAATGAAGAATGAAGACAGCCAAAAGCCGGTCGTTAAGGGGTTCTTCGACAAGCGAACCTTCAGCATTCAATATGTCGTTTCGGATCCGGCTACGAAGAAATGCGCGGTTATCGACCCCGTCCTTGATTTCGACGAGAAATCGGGCGCAACGGCAACACGTTCAGCGGATGAGATTCTTGCTTATATCGCCGCCGAGGGCCTGAACGTCGAGTGGATCCTCGATACCCATCCGCATGCGGATCATCTCTCCGCCGCCCGATATCTCAAGAGCAAGACCGGGGCGCCAACTGCGATTGGCGATCGGATTAGCGAAGTGCAAGAGCTCTGGAAAAAAATTTACAACTGGCCGGATTTTCCCGCCGATGGATCGCAGTGGGATCACCTGTTCGCGCCTGGTGAGCGGTTCAAGGTTGGCAACATCGAAGCCAGCGTGTTGCTTTCGCCGGGACATACACTCGCTTCGATAACATATGTCATTGGCGATGCCGCATTCGTCCACGACACATTGTTCATGCCGGATTCCGGCACCGCACGTGCCGACTTCCCCGGGGGCAGCGCCGCCAAGCTTTGGCAATCAATCCAGGCGATCGTGGCGTTGCCGGAATCGACGCGAGTGTTTACAGGGCACGATTATCAGCCTGGTAAACGTCAGCCATTATGGCAAAGCACGGTGGCAGAACAAAAAGGCACTAACAAGCATTTGGTAAAAGCCAAAACGGAGGAGCATTTTGTCGCGCTGCGTGAAGAGCGCGACCGAAAGCTCCCGATGCCAAAACTAATTCTGCACGCGCTGCAAGTTAACATCCGGGGTGGGCGATTGCCCGAGCCGGAGTCGGACGGACGGCGTTATCTCAAGTTTCCTTTAGACGCGCTCGCCGGAGCCGTATGGAGTGAATCATGAGGTTGGTGAAAACAGCACCCGACCTAATCGAACTCAATATTCGGCAAGCTGCGGATTTGATGCGACGTCTCAGCAATCCAAATCGCTTGATGATTGCTTGTGCGTTGATCGAGGGTGAACAATCTGTTTCGGAACTGGAAACCAAGCTTGGCATCAAGCAGCCAATTTTGTCGCAGCAGCTTGCCGATCTGCGAGAGGCAGGCGTTGTTCAGGCGCGACGATCATCCAAGTCGGTCTTTTATAGCGTCGCAGACGCCAAAGCCGGTCACTTGATCGCGGCACTTCATCAGATTTTTTGCGACGATCCCTATCCGGACGCCGCGCCCTTCAAGATTCCAGTCCGAGTGAAAGCCGCGGCGCAGGCCGCCGTTTTCGCGCAGGTCAGGCGGCCTTTCGAAAAATAGCGGGAAACTGAAATGCAGCAAACCTATTTGCAGTCGTTGATCGGGGGCGGGCTGATCGGGCTGTCGGCGGCCATCCTCTTGGTTCTCAACGGACGCATCGCCGGCGTCAGTGGCATGGTCTCAGGCGCGATCGAGTTCGTCAGTCCTGAACGCATGTCGCGTATCTTGTTTCTTGGGGGACTCCTCTGTGGCCCATTGATCTACCTGCAATGGTTCGGCGTCTGGCCACAGGTCGAGGTAACAACCACGGCTAGTTTGATGGTGGTTGCCGGTTTGCTTGTCGGTTTTGGGACCCGCCTTGGATCGGGATGCACCAGCGGACACGGGGTATGTGGCCTTGCGCGCCTGTCGCCGCGGTCTTTCACCGCGGTTATCGTGTTTCTGTGCACCGGGATCGCCACCGTATTGGTCATGAGAAAGTTCGGTATCACATGAGCTGTTTGGCGCGAAATCTCGTGTCGCTGGTGTGCGGACTTATTTTTGGGTTCGGCTTGGCGCTATCGGGAATGCTTGATCCCGCGCGCGTTCGCGGATTTCTCGATATATTTGGTGCGTGGGACCCTAGTCTGGCCTTTGTGCTTGGCGGAGCGGTCGCTGTTTCATCGATCGGCTATGTCATGTCGCGCGGGATGACAGAACCCGCGTTGGACATTGCTTTTCGTTTACCGACCAAGACGGCGATCGATTCTCCTCTGCTCATTGGCGCAGGACTGTTTGGGATCGGTTGGGGAATTTCTGGCCTATGTCCCGGCCCGGCGATCGCGTCATTGAGCTTCGGCATTCCGGCGACAATTGTTTTCACGATTGCCATGATCGCAGGTGTTCTCGTGCATGACCACCTGATTAAAGCGCGTCCAAACCAGCAAGCATTACAGTGACGATTTGGTCAGACGGTCTCGCGTTCGGTTCCGGTGGCCTCGTCGGCTTTTCCTTGGGGCTCATCGGCGGCGGCGGCTCGATCCTTGCCACGCCACTTCTGCTTTATGTCGTCGGCTTGACGCCGCCTCATCTGGCTATTGGCACGGGTGCTCTTGCTGTCGCAGCAAACGCGTTCCTGAATTTTACCAATTACGCGCGCCGGGGCACCGTTCGCTGGCGCAGCGCTTTGGTGTTCGCGATCGTTGGCAGTGTCGGCGCGTTTGTCGGGTCAAGTGTAGGCAAGGCCATTAACGGTGACCGCTTGCTGTTTCTGTTCGGTCTGCTGATGCTGGTGGTCGGAGGCCTTATGCTGAGGACGAAGCGATCTGCGCCGGTAACAGCCCAGGATGAAGATGCCCGGCCGTGGTTGGCAGCTGCTACTGCGCTTGTCGTTGGCCTTGCTGCGGGATTTTTCGGAATCGGCGGCGGCTTTCTGATCGTGCCAGGGCTTATCTTCGCGACGGGCATGCCGATGATCAACGCCATCGGGACGTCATTGCTGGCGGTGGGAGCGTTCGGACTGACGACTGCCGTCAATTACGCATTATCGGGTCTCATAGACTGGACCGTCGCGGCTGAGTTCATAGGCGGTGGCTTCGTTGGCGGCTTGATCGGGATGCGTCTCGCAAGTCATCTTTCGCAATTCAAGAGCGCCTTGAATATCGTATTTGCGTCGTTGATTTTCGTGGTTGCGATTTACGTTCTCTATCGAAGTGGACTTACGCTATTCACCTAACCAGCGCTAAAATATCTTCGATTCCTCTTGTTCAGGTATGATTTCATGACTTTGATGGAGCCGCTGCCGTCCTTTCTGAAATCGAGGTCATCCTTCTCGGACCCCATATTCCGTGTCCTCCTGAGCCTGATTTTCATCATTGGCGGACTCGGTCATTTTGTGGAACATCGTCAGATGCTCGCTCGCATCGCTGAATCGCCTTGGGTGAATGCAATCGAGATAATAGGTAATCCGTCGATGTTGCTGTGGCTTTCAGGAGTAATCTTCATTGCGGCTGGCGTTGCTCTTGCGACCGGATTCCTGACCCGGCTATCATCGCTCGCACTTTTCGTCACTTTGATACCAGTAACGATCGCAGTCCATTTTGCTCCGGGACATACTGGACCATTGTTCAAGAACGTTGCGATTCTCGGAGCTTTGATCCACTTTTATTTTCGCGGAAGTGGTGCGTATGCGATCGATCGACTCCTGGTGCCGGCCAGAGTAGACGGTGCGGCTTCAGCCAAGGGGGCAATAGCTCGAATTAGGTCTGTTTTGTGATGAGCTGTTTGTGCGGGAATGACAAGGCAGCACGAAGGCCATTTCCGTCACTCCGGTTCTTTAGCGCGAGTGTTCCGCCCAGCTTGTCGGCTGCGAGTTGCACGATCGAAAGTCCCAAGCCGCTCCCATACGGACTCTTGTGACGGCCGCGAAAGAACCTCGATGTCACAAGTGCCAGTTCGGAATCCGGGATTCCGGGGCCGTCATCATCAACGGAGATTGTGATGGAGGATCCGACGCGGACAGCGTCCCAGGTCACGGTGCCATTGTTCTTGATATGCTGAATTGAATTTTCATGAAGATTTCGCAGGGCCACCGTCAGAAGCTCGCGATTTGTCGCGAAACCGGTCTCGTAAAGTGCAGGAGACAAAACAAGGTTGGCTGAGTCCGAGAGCGGATCGGCCGATATGATTTCGTCGAGAATCTCGCCGAGATTGACGTTATCCGTTCGTTGGAAATCGTCCTGGGCGTCGATCCGTGCAATTGCCAGCAATTGGCGCACCAATCTTGAAGTCCGGTCAACAGAAATCACAATGAGACGCAGTGCTCGTCCTCGCGCCTCTGGATCTTGCGTCGCAATGGCGACCTGCGCCTGCGTCTTCAATCCGGCAAGTGGCGTGCGCAATTCATGAGCGGCAAATGCCGTGATGTCGCGTTCGTGGCGACGTGCGGATTCAACCTTTGAGAACAATCCGTTCAGGGAGTTCGCGAGCGGCGCTAGTTCCGGAGGCGCTTGGCTTGTCTCGACGGGGCTCATATCATCGACGCTTCGATTTCTCAGGTCTATCGCCATCAAATGAAGTGGCCGTAATCCTTGGCCTAAGACGGTCCAAATCAGAAGTCCGAGCAACGGAAAGATTAGCAGTGTCGGCCAGAGCAAGCCCTTGATGAGATCACTGATGAGCCGCTCCCGCAGTCCGAGGCGATCGCCGACGAGTACACGGATGCCCTTCGCGGGATCGGAAATGGCATAGACGCGCCAGGTTTCACCACCGACTTGCTGATCGGAGAAGCCATCTGTCTCATTTCCCAAACTGTCGCTAGGGGCACCACTTGATCGGGCTACCAGCCTGCCATCCAGCGACCATATCTGGCACGACAATTGACGCTCGTAGCTTGCGATCTCGGGCAAAAGGTGCTCGTCCGAAGGTGATCTGTCCGAAGCAACCGCATCGCTATTGATGGCCAGAGAGCTGACCATGCGGGCGGCCTCCTGAAGCCGGGTATCGAGCACGTGTTCGACCTCGCTCCGTGTCTGGAAAAATACCCAAGCGCTCGCGCACAACCAGATTAAGCCGGTTGCGACCGTAAGGACGATGAAGAGGCGACCTCTTATCGAGCGTGTAATCATGCTTTAGCCCCCCGCATTCGGTATCCTATGCCCCGCACGGTCTCGATCAGGTCACGCCCGATTTTGTTGCGAAGATTGTGAATATGCACCTCGACGGCGTTGCTTTCGACCTCGTCCTGCCAACCGTAAAGCCGATCTTCAAGATCGCTCTTCGAGCGGATTGCTCCGGGGCGCTCCATCAACGCGGCGAGAAGTGCAAATTCGCGACGTGACAGGTTTATCGCTTTGCCGGCCGCGGATGCGCTGAGCGTCGCCGGATCAAGCACGATCCCGTTGTATGCGATATGCGACGTGGCACGGCCAGTCTTTCTCCGTACGATGGCGCGCACGCGCGCGGCGAGTTCGTCCAGATCGAATGGTTTCCCCAGGTAGTCATCGGCGCCTGCGTCGAGCCCTTTAATCCGGTCCGCCACCTCGTCAAGTGCGGTGAGGAGAAGAACGGGCGTCGTGTTTCCCGCTGTCCGAAGGGTTGAGAGCAAATCGAGGCCTGAACCGTCCGGCAGCATCAGGTCCAGCACGACCGCGTCAAATGAGGCCGTTGTCAGTGCAGCCAAGCCGTCTGCGCAAGTGGTAACCGCATCGACGGTGGCGCCCACGAGGTTCAGGCCAGCTTTTAAACCGTCCAGCAGGACGGGGTCATCCTCGACCACCAGAATTCGCATCACATCCTCGTTCATCCGGCTGACGCGTCGCAGGCGAGCCTTAAGGCTGCCTTAAGGTAGGGCGGCGAAGTCAGATACCACCTTATGATTGTGGACCGTCATGCGAAACGCTTGTCTACGGATTCTCTTCGGTCTGCTTCTGCTTACGCCCGTGGCTGCGTCCGCGCAGGCGCAGAGCCCTCCGGGTGCGGATAAGGTTTTCCAGCTTAATGTTGCCCACGGCGCGGAAGGTGCCTTGATCCTGAACTGGGTCATTGCGCCAGGCAATTACCTCTATCGCGACAAGATCAAGATCACGAGCCGGCAGGGTGCTTCGATTAGGGCAAGTACACCAGCCGGAGACATGAAAGACGATCCATCGTTTGGCGAAACGGAGATCTATCACGGTCAGGCGCAGGCCTCCGTGTCAGCGAAGTCACTGGGCGATCTAAACGACCTTGTGGTGTCCTATCAGGGATGCGCCGAGCAAGGGATCTGCTATCCGCCAGTCACAAAAACCATTGATTTGAAAACACTATCGATTGCCGGACCGACTGCTCGGGCAACGGCGCCGGCCCAATCGAACAGCAACTGGGTGTCCGATCCGTCTTTGGAGCGGCCAAGCGCATCTCATGCGGATGCAACGACACAGCCGGATAATCTCGATCTCGGCGGAAGTGTTGTCTCAATGCTGGCCGCCTTTGTCGGATTTGGCCTGTTGCTGGCCTTCACGCCGTGCGTATTCCCAATGATTCCGATCCTTTCAGGAATGCTCGCGCAATCAGGCGAGAAGCTGACGGCCCGACGTGGCTTTGTGCTGTCAGGCGTCTACGTCGTCGCCATGGCGCTCGCGTACGCGTCACTGGGGGTGGTTGTCGCCTGGTCGGGGCAGAACCTGCAAGCCGCGCTTCAAACGCCGCTCGCGCTAGGTTTGATGAGCGCAATTTTCGTGGCGCTCGCTCTCTCGATGTTCGGTCTTTACGATCTGCAGCTTCCGCAAAGCTGGCAGAGCCGCCTGGCCGGTGCCGGTAGCCGCCGTGCTGGATCAGTTGGCGGGGCCGCAGTCATGGGATTCGGCTCTGCATTGATCGTAGGCCCGTGCGTCACGCCACCCCTGGCCGCGGCTCTGGTCTATGTCGCTCAGACCGGAAACGCGTGGCGTGGAGCGTCGGCGCTGTTCGCGCTGGGAATCGGGATGGGTTTGCCGTTGCTGGCGTTCGGGACGTTCGGCGCAAGCATCTTGCCTCGATCTGGACCGTGGCTGGCACATATAAAGCACGTGTTCGGCTTTGTTTTCCTCGGCGTGGCGATCTGGATGATCTCGCGCGTTCTTCCAACCTGGCTCGTTATTGTTTTGTGGGGCGTGGGCCTCGTCGGGACAGGCATCTACCTGGCCGCTCCACAGCTACGTGAGCGAAGCCGGGGACAAGCATGGCGCAAATGGCCTGTCTTGGCGGGCGTTGCTTCAGCCGGCTTTGGTGGGCTTCTGATGATTTCCGCCGTTGTTGGCTCGTTCGGCTTGCCGGGACAACTCACCGGAATTCCCGGCTTCGCAACAATCACCGCCGCGCACGCGGCCAAATTCGAGACCGTCACCACGCCGCAAGCGCTCGATGAGGCGATTGCAAGCGCGCGTCAGAATGGCAAGCCCGTCGTGCTCGATTTCTCGGCCGAATGGTGCGTCGAATGCAAGGTCATGGATCGCACCGTATTCTCAGACTCAGCCGTATTGGCGCGTTTGCACGACTTCACGCTGATCCGTGCGGACGCCACCAACTACAACGAAGATACCCGGTCGTTGATGAAGAGATTCGGCGTTGTCGGGCCACCCACGGTTGTTTTCCTCGGCGCGCGAGACAGCAAGGAAATAACCGGCGCAAGAATCGTCGGTCCCGTCGACTCAACCACATTCCTGAAGCGGCTCAATCAGCTTCAACCGTCCTGAAAAGTCCATTCACAAAGGAGAGACATCATGTTCGCCACACGTCCAAGCAATTTTTCACCGCGCCTGCTTCTCTCATTGGCCCTCTTGATGCCGATGACCGTTTCGCACGCGTTCGCGCAGGATGCCGATACGTCCACAGAGGCCATCCAGAACGACCCGGCCACTCCCGTCGCGGGAAATCCGAAAGGCGATCTGACAATCGTGACCTTCTTCGATTACAACTGTCCGTTCTGCAAGAAAGCAGAGCCAGCGTTGGAGCAGGTCGTAAAAGAGGATGGCCATATTCGCCTTGTTTATAAGGATTGGCCGATCCTTACCAAAGCATCCGTCTATGGCGCGCAGCTCGCGCTGGCCGCCAAATATCAGGGCAAATACGATGCGGTTCACGCCGCGCTGATGTCGATTCCCGGTCCGAAGATTCCCGAAGACCAGATGCTTGCAGCGATCCGCAAATCTGGCGTCGATATGGACAAGCTCGATGCCGATCTCAAGGCGCACGGCGACGAGATCACTGCGCTGCTCAGGCGCAACCTTGCCCAAGCCGATTCGTTAGGATTGCAGGGAACCCCAGCCTATCTTGTCGGCCATTACAAAGTGACGTCTGCCCTGACTTACGACGGATTCAAGCGTGCGGTGGCGGACGCGCGTGCCCAGGCAAAGAAATAAATGGCACGACTTGTGACGAACTCGCTCACCTGCTTTCGACGGGCCGGTAACGCCGCAATGGTTTTTGCCGGAATAGCGGTGTTAGCCGGATGCACCACAACGTCATCCACACCGGCGCCCGTAGCGTTTTCGGCACAGGCAAACCCGGCTGCGGCCCAGGCTTACGCCGCAACCACCAACGAACCGTACAAAGTGGACGCCATCGACGTCGCTGACATCGACCCCAAATACCTTCGCCAAGTGGTCGATTTTCCGACCCGGGAGCCAGTCGGAACAATCGTCGTCGATCCGCACGAGCGGTTTGTCTACCTGGTGCAAGAACATGGAAAAGCGCTGCGCTACGGCGTCGGTGTTGGGAAAGAGGGTCTCGAATTCACGGGGACTGCGACGATTGAGTACAAGAAAAAATGGCCGCATTGGACGCCGACAAATGACATGATCAAGCGCGAACCTGCACGATACAAACCTTGGCAGAAAGGCATGGACGGCGGTGCACGAAATCCGTTGGGCGCGCGTGCTTTGTATCTTTTCAAGAATGGCAAGGATACGCTGTTTCGCATTCATGGCACGACGGAGCCTTGGAGTATTGGCAAAGCCGTCTCGTCTGGCTGCATTAGAATGGTCAATCAGGACATTATTGATCTCTACAGCCGGGTGCCTGATGGTTCGAAAGTTGTGGTTCGGTGATACGCCTCGGTGCTGCGCGGTCGGATAGCGGGCATGGAAGTCCAGATGATCGTGGATAACAGTCAAAGTCCAAATTCGGTGCCGTGGCCGCCGCTCATTTTGGCGGTAGCGATGGCTGCGAGTCTCGGGCTTGGTCAACTGGTCCCTTTACCTTTGCCGAGCGATCTCTGGCTACAAATTATGGGATCCATCGTTGCGTTCGTTGGCGTCGCGCTCGATCTATGGGCCATTTTGACGATGAGACGGCTTCATACCAACATTCTTCCTCATCGTGCCGCGGGCCGGCTTGTGACCACAGGGCCATTCAGATTCACGCGCAATCCAATCTACGTCGGTAACGCGACTTTGATGGCGGGTATCGGCTTCGCTTTCGGGAATTTCTGGTTTGTCCTCCTGGGGGTTGTTTCCGCCCTTGTTGTGGATCGACTGGCCATTCGCCGTGAAGAGCGTCACCTAGGAGCGCGCTTTGGTCAGGACTGGCTCGACTATGCATCTCGGGTCCCGAGATGGCTCATCTGAAACGCCGTTGGGGGCCTTATTGGAGAGTTGAAATGACCATGATTGGAAGACGGACCGCGCTGCAAGCGCTGGGACTGGGAGTTGTTGCAGGTGCCCTCAGCGTGTCTACAAATCAAGCGTCGGCGAAGGAGGTTGACGGATCTATGCTCGTTCCATCGGACGGGCATCATCTCAAAGAACTATCTGAACATCTCGCCAAACTGCCAAGACGCCGAGACTTCAAGACCGTTCCCATGATCCTGACGGAAACCGATCAATGGGATGCCGAGGCCCTGAAATCCGTTATTGCGTACAAATCGCCATACAAACAGGTTTGGGACAACACCGAGATTGGCAGCCCGTGGCTCAACCTGATGCGTAATTCGATCAATGCCCAGGTATGGTCGTTCAAGCACCCTGACTTTCTGGCGGTATCGGCGACTCATGGCACGGCGCACCTTGCACTCTTCGACGATACGATTTGGGAAAAATACCAACTGACGAAGCTCGCAGGCGATAAGTTCAAATCGAACACCCTGATCAAGGAATCGTCTGCTGCGAAAGCAGACCCAAAGAATTTTGAGGACGCCGATGGCGTGTTCTCACCGGCGGACAATTCCATTCCGGTATTGATGAGACGTGGCGTCGTGTTTCTGTCCTGCCACAATGCAATATGGGAAGAGGCCGCCGCACTTCTCAAGGCTGAGAGTAACCCCGACAAGCTGACTCACGAGCAACTCGCGGCGGAGCTGACGAACCATCTTTTGCCTGGGGTGGTGCTCACACCAGGCGCGGTTGGAACGCTGCCCGAGTTGCAACGAGCGGGCTTTCACTACGCCAAATAAGGAGCGGCCATGATTTTCAAAGCGATCGTTGCAAGCGTGGTTGCTCTGAGTGCAGCAATGCCCGTCACGTCGATGGCCCGCGAGGGCTGGAAAGGGCAGGCCGAAACTCCGCTCTACAAGGGAGATGTTTTCCCTCCGTGGCAAAACGGAGAGAATAACGATGTTGTGAATCGGGGTTTCGAGTTCACCATTCCGGAGGTCAACAGTCTGGCCGATTTTCACGGCGACGTAACGGACCCCAAGCTAGTTCTTTACGTTGGCGGCAACTACTTTTTTGCGATGGCGCCACTTGTAAAGGCGTTTGAGGAGAAGCATCAGGAATACAAGGGCAAGATTTACTGGGAGACAATTCCGCCGGGCTTGCTCGTCAAGCAAATGAAAGCTGGCGGAACGATCACCTCGGGCAACATGACATGGACGGCCAAGCCGGATGCCTATTTTGCCGGCCTTGTGAAGGTCAAGCAGTTGATCAATGACGGTTTGCTGGTCGCGCCTGCGGTGCCTTATGTGACCAACACGTTGACGATCATGGTGCCGAAGGACAACCCAGCTCAGGTTAAGGGCTTGGCTGATCTCGGGCAGGCCAAGGTTCGGCTGGCGATGCCCAATCCCGAATTCGAAGGGATTGCCCGCCAGATCAAGGCGTCGTTGCAAAAGGCTGGTGGCGAAAAGCTGGCAAAAGCTGTGTACGAGGACAAGCTGAAGGACGGCAGTACTGTCCTGACCCACATCCATCACCGCCAGACGCCGTTATTTTTGATCCAGGGCGTGGCTGACGCCGGGGTGACCTGGCAATTCGAAGCCATTTTTCAGGAGCAGGTCGGTCATCCGATCTCTCACGTTGAAATTCCGACCGAGCAGAACACCGTTGCGATTTATGCCGGTGCTGAAGTGAAGGATGCTGCACACCCAGACGCAGCAAAGGCGTGGCTCGACTTTATAAAGTCGCCTGCCGCCCTCGGTATTTTCGAACGCTACGGATTCAAGCGCTACGAAGCAGCGGGCAAATGAATCAACCGGGAGCGCGACTGTGAAGCAGCATGAAATACAGGAAGATCATCATTGCAGCCGCGGCGAGCGTACCCCACAGGAGCACATATCGTACGTTATGACCGACGACAGCCCCTCTCGCCTCAACGTCCGTTCGTTTAATTGGGCTCTCTTCACGGTCGGCCATGTACATCTCCGGGTTCAACAAAACTCAACCTCTCAATTCGAAACTAGTTCCAGGTAATTACAAATCTTCGACCGTTTGCCAACGCGCTCAGCGCACAATCATTGATCGTTTCCAAAAACTTGAGAGTTCTCGATGGATACCCGAAATCTGACGATCATCCAGGTCAACGATTGTTCGTCGTCAGATAATTTGAGACTGATCAGGCGTTTCGAGAAGAGAGGTTCTGGCTCATCAGGGGTTAGAGTTTAAGCTGCCTGCAGCCGATGCTGCAAGCGACGGGTTGCGATGGTAGCAAGCTTGATGCGTCTGCGTTCTGCGAGGATGGTCTCCGCTCGGCCGAAGTAGACGTCGGCTGGTGTGACGTTTTCGATGCTCTCATGATAGCGAACTTGATTGTAGTGCTCGACGAAGGCGCCGATCTGTCGTTCGAGATCGCCTGGTAGATAATAGTTTTCGAGCAGAATGCGGTTCTTCAGGGTCTGGTGCCAGCGCTCGATCTTGCCCTGGGTTTGCGGGTGATACGGTGCGCCCCGCACGTGCTGCATGCCCTTGCTTTCGAGCCAATTGGCCAGATCGCCTGCAACATAAGACGCGCCATTGTCGCTGAGCAGCCTCGGCCGGTGCGCAACGGTGATGTGATCAAGGCCCGATGCCGCCAGCGCCTGATCGAGCGTGGCGGTGACGTCGGAAGCGCACATGGTGGGACCAAGCCTCCACGCCACGATGTAGCGCGAGAAGTCGTCGAGCACCGTCGAGAGATAGTACCAACCCCAGCCGGTGATCTTGAGGTAGGTGAAGTCGGTCTGCCAGAGCTGGTTGATCGCGGTGGTCTTGTCCTTGAACTCGTTCGCCGCCTTGATCACCACATAGGCCGGGCTGGTGATGAGGTCATGGGCCTTCAACAGCCGATAGACCGAAGCCTCCGAGACAAAGTACTTTCTCTCGTCGGTGAACCGCACGGCCAGCTCCCGCGGCGAGAGTTCGGGAAGCTCCAGTGCCAGGTCAATGATCTGGCGGCGGACATCGTCCGGGATGCGATTCCAGACGCGGTCCGGTCGTGAGCGATGATCAGCCAGCGCTTCAGGGCCGCCTTCGCAATATCGGTCATACCAGCGGTAGAACGTCGAGCGAGGAACGCCGAGTTTGTCCAGCGTGCGCTTGGCCGGCAGATGTGACTGCTCGACCAACTCGATGATCTCGGCCTTCTCGGATGCGGGATATCTCATGCCTCGCTCTCCCCATCCCCGTTCATACTTTTTTTAAGCAGACGGTTCTCCAGGGTAAGATCGGCAACGACCTCTTTCAAAGCGGTAGCTTCACGGCGAAGATCCTTCACCTCGCCAGGTGTTGCGGCTCGCGCCGTGTCACCGGCCAATCGGCGTTTGCCGGCCTCCAGGAACTCCTTGGACCAGCCGTAATACATCGAGGCGGCGATGCCTTCGCGGCGGCACAGCTCGGAGATGTTCTCCTCGCCGCGCAGTCCTTCCAGCACGATGCGGATCTTCTCCTCCGCCGAATACTGCCGACGCGTCTGGCGCCGAATATCCTTCAGCACTTGTTCTGCCGGCGCTTTGCCCGGTCCGGATTTCTGTCTCATCTTCGCTCCTTGCGGCTACGATGAACCAGAAATCCTCCCTCCGTGAAGTCCCTCAATTTGTCTCAGGGGTGCTGACGGGGAACAGTCAACGATACCCACGGCTACCTGGAGGCACACCCTGAACTGGTGTGGCATGGCGATGTCGCGGCTTATCCCACAATGGGAGGTTACGCGCGTATCGCCTCGATTTTGAAGAGCGTTCGGGCTGAGTGCGGCGGATCGGCTCTTGCGTTGGACAACGGTGATACGTTTCACGGGACGTACCCTGCGGTCAGCAGCAAAGGAGAAGCGCTCATTCCGCTGGTCAATGCGTTGGGGTTTGATGCCATGACCGCGCATTGGGAGTTTGCATGGGGACCGCCGCATTTTCGTGCTCTGTCTGCGAAGCTGAATCATCCGATGCTCGCGATCAATTGTTACGACAAAGAATCCGGTGAACTTTACTTTCCGGCATCGGTTGTATTGGAACGCGGCGGCCTGCGCGTCGGCATTATCGGCGTCGCGGCGACCATCATCGATAAGAGTATGCCGCCGCATTTTAGCGAGGGGGTGCGCTTTACATCTGGTTGCGAGGAATTGCCCGGAGAGATTAGCCGCTTGCGAAACGAGGGGACGGACCTGATCGTTGTGCTTTCCCATCTTGGATTTCCACAGGATGTCCATGTTGCTCACGCGGTAGACGGAATTGATGTCATCGTCAGCGGGCATACCCACAACCGGCTCGAGCACCCGGCGCATATCGGCAATACGCTTATAATTCAATCCGGATGCCACGGATCCTTCGTTGGCCGGCTTGACCTGAGCATCGCGGACGGAAAAGTTGCTGATTGGCAGCATCGACTGATCCCGGTTGATGAGTCAATCGCCGGCGATGTGGAGATGAGCGCGCTTGTCGAAGGCGTGATGAAGCCGCATCGAGAGATGTTGAACGAGTTCGTCGGGCAGACTGCCGTCGGCCTTCATCGTGACACCAATCTGTATGCACCGATGGACGATCTTCTGCTCGCGGCGATCGCGACCGCCGGCGATACGGATATCGCCTTTTCGAACGGCTGGCGTTACGGCGCGCCTATACCGCCGGGTTCCATTACGATGAATGATTTGTGGAATATCATCCCCACTAATCCACCGGTGTCGACAGTTGACCTGACGGGTACCGAGATTAGGGAAATGATGGAGGAAAATCTCGAGCGAACATTTTCGGCCAATCCGTTCGGGCAGATGGGCGGCTATCTCAAGCGATTCCGTGGACTGACCATTTACGGCAAGCTGGAGAATCCTCCAGGCCAGCGCATTGAGCATATCTTCAGGCGAGGCGTGCCTGTCCTGGCTGGCGAGACCTATAAGGCGGCGTTTGTAACGGCACAGGGCGTACCGAAGAAATTCGGGCGCAAGCGCAGGGATCTTCCCGTTCGGGCGATCCAGGCTCTTCGCGATTACTTAAAAGAAAACGAGGCTGGCACAAACGACGGTCTCGGGCGTTTCGTAGCGGGGTAGGAATTCTTCGGGGAGGTCGATTTGTGGCTGACGTGGTGGTCATCAAGACCTTCCGATAGCGACGCGCTAATTGCGAGTCACGGGGGGTGGACTGCAATCGGCTTCGCCGTAATTGTTGGAATTATTGTGGTGGAGACCGGTCTTCCAGTACGCGCTCGCGCAGCCGACAATGGCCGAGACATCGCGCTAAATGGCAACGGTCGGGGTGCACACGCATGCTCCTCTTGTCATGGTACGGAGGGCGAAGGGCGTCCGCAGGCTGGATATCCCCGTTTGGCGGCCTTAAGCTCAAACTATATAGAGCGACAACTTAAGGATTTCGCGGACAAGTCCAGAGACAACGACTTGATGCACCCCATTGCGAAGTCTCTTTCGCCGAGCGAGATACAAACCGTGGCAGGATATTACGCCTCGTTGACCGCGCCGAAGGCGGAAGAGCCAAAGCCACTTAATGATGGCGACATCGCTTTGGGTAAGGCGCTTGCCGATAACGGAAACTGGTCGTCGGGCTTGCCTGCTTGTGGACAATGCCATGGTCCCTCGGGACAGGGTGTTGGCAAATCGTTTCCCAGGCTGGCGGGTCAGGGCTACTCCTACCTTCTCAATCAGTTGAAGGCGTGGAAGAGTGGCAACCGCAGCAACGATCCCCTCAATCTTATGACCGGCGTCGTTAGCAAGCTCGACGACAAGCAAATGAACGCTGTTGCGGCGTATTTCGCGAGCTTGCCAACCACCCCTCAGCCAGGCGGCAAGCCATGATGGGACAGAGGCCTAATTTTAGCACCTGGGCTGTTGGGTTGCTGTTTATGGGCATGGCGGCGTTCCTTGGGTACAGCATTCCCCGGCAGCAAAACGCGCCAATGTCCAAATCTGGCCCGATTCCTCAGTCCATGCCTGCGCCGACAAAAGAAAGCGATATCAAGATCGCTTTCCAGCCGCCCTCGGAGGATAAAATCCCGGACAATGAGTTCGGCAAGATGGTCAGGCTCGGTGCCGACATTTTTCATAATACGCAGGACAATGCGAAAGAGTTCGTCGGTAATTCCTTGCAGTGTGCGAACTGTCATATCGACAAAGGTCGCCTTGCGAATTCGGCCCCCCTGTGGGCAGCCTACGTTGCTTTTCCCACCTATCGCGCCAAAAACGGCCATGTGAACACCTTCCAAGAGCGTATGCAGGGGTGTTTCCGCTTTAGCATGAACGGCAAGGCTCCCGAGTTAAATAGCAAGGTTCTCGTTGCGCTGGAAAGTTACGCGCACTTCCTTGCTACCGGGGCGCCGACCGGCGCTGACATGCCGGGTCGGGGCTATCCCAAATTGGCCAAGCCTGCGAAGCTCGATTATGCGCATGGCCAGGAAGTCTACGAGCAGAAATGCGCCCTTTGCCACGGTGCTGACGGTCAGGGGCAACAGGCCGCCGACGGCACAACGGTATTTCCCCCGCTTTGGGGGCCGCGCTCTTTCAACTGGGGCGCGGGCATGAGTTCGATTACGAATGCCGCCGGATTCATCAAAGCCAACATGCCGTTCAGTCAAGGCAATACGCTTTCCGACCAAGAAGCTTGGGACGTCGCCAGCTATCTCGATAGCCAAGAGCGACCGCAGGATCCGCGCTTCAAGGATTCCGTTGCGGCAACACGCAAGGCGCATCACGATTCACCGATGGATATGTACGGCCAAACCGTGAATGGCATTCTTCTAGGACGAAACTCGCCGCCATCGGGCCCTCAGCCTCGTTGAACGTCCTTTTAAATCTCGTCGGACTTCAAGAGACACGCGGTAGTATTTCAAACGAATGAAACGGAGGTGGACACGGAAGGGTCCACTCCAACGTAGTCGCGCCTTCGCCCCAATAATTGTTTTCCAAAATGCGTTTACCCGCGAAAACTGTATAGAGAATCGTGCCAAGCCCCCAGACAAATGCAAAAGCTCCCAGAAATGCACCAATCGAACTGACCAGGTTCCAACCCGCAAATGCTTGCGGATAGTCCAATACGCGTCGCGGCATTCCCGCAGCGCCCACCATATGCATCTTCAACCGACGTCTGACCAACGTGCATGAGCCGAACGGACTTGAGCCCTACGCGCCGCAGCGCGCGGGAGCGACCGCGGCTTTGGGAGGTTGACGCGCGATGCCCAGCCCCGACGACTATCGCTCGTTTGAACTTGAAGCCGCGGCCGCCACCTCCGTCGCGCGCGGTCGCACGGCGCTCGGCAGTTTCCTGAAATACGGGGTGCCGATCGGCGCTCTCGTGGTGGCGGCCTGGATGATCTACGGCTCCGTGGTGCGGCGTTCGCCTCTGCTGACGACGCCTGACAAGGAGGAATTCACCACTACGCAGTTTCCGGCTCCCTCGCTATCTGCGCGGCGGACGCAAACCAACCAGGGAACGATCGTCATCCCGCCGGCGCCGGCCGAACCGGTCCTGCCGCCGCCTCCGGTAGCTCCTCCCTTGGCGCTTCCGGCACCGCCGCCGCCTGAACCGCCGCTGGCCGCAGCTGTACCGAACGACGACGAAGCGCGGCGTCTCGCGGAGCTTGAACGTCAGCGCCAGGAGGAAGAGCGGCGGAAATGGGAGCGCCTGCGGGCGCCCCAGGTAATCGCCGACAATGCATCGGCGACGGCGAACGCTGCAAATCCGGATGACAGCGCGAGGACCGCCGCAGGCCCGGAGGACGATCCCAATCGTCGCTTTCTGGCGTCGGTGTCGGCCGCCGGCGTCGAGGTCACGCGCGCCACCAAGAACAACCGGATCGACGCGCTGGTGGCGCAGGGCACGACGGTTCGCGGCGTGCTTGAGACGGCCGTTCAAAGCGACCTGCCGGGCATGGTGCGCGCGGTCGTGACCGAGAACGTCTGGTCGTTCGATGGACGGCGAGTCCTGATCCCGGCTGGAAGCCGCCTTGTCGGGGAATACAAATCGGGGATCGCCCAAGGGCAGACGCGCGTATTTGTCGTCTGGACGCGCATGCTGCGGTCGGATGGCGTCTCGGTCCAGCTCGGATCGAACGGCACGGACGAACTCGGCCGTGCCGGCAATGCCGGCTTTGTCGATAACCACTACCTCGAGCGGTTTGGCTCGGCGATCATGCTCTCCATCGTGGGCGGCGCGGCACAGTTCCTGAGCGCTTACGGACAGAACACCAACGGCTATGGCAACGGCACGATCATCACCACGACCGACCCGGTGACGGGCGCGGTGACGCAGACGCAGACAGGCGTGAACCAGAACCAGTTGTCGCTGCAGGCCCGTCAGATTGCGGCGCAGAACGTATCGCAAACACTGACCAACATCGCCCAGGAGGCGCTGCGCAACTCGATCAACATTCCGCCGACCATCTACCTCGACCAGGGCACGCGGATCATCGTCTTCGTACGGCGCGATCTCGACTTCTCGGCGCTCTATCCCGATCCGGTCAAGGAAGCCTTGAGGGAGCTCAAGCGTGAACGCGCTGGCACGAAGTCTGACAGTCTTCATTGACCGCGCGCTCGATCCCGTTCGGCCGTGGCTCGAGGACGACCAGGTCGTTGAGATCTGCGCGAACGGGCCTGGGGAAGTGTGGGTCGAGCGCTTCGGACAATCGGCGATGGAGCGTCACGAGGTGCCAAGCCTGACCGAGCATGCGATCCGTCACCTGGCCGAACGCGTCGCCGGACACTCGGGCCAGAGCGTCAATGAGGAGCACCCGCTGCTCTCGGCCGCGCTGCCGACAGGGGAGCGGTTTCAGGGCGTGATGCCGCCGGCGACGACGGCCGGAGGCGCCTTCGCGATCCGCAAGCAGGTCATCAAGGAGATGCGGCTCGATGATTATCGCAAGCTCGGATCGTTCGACAAGGTGACGACGGCAAGCGACGGCACGCTGTCGGAGACTGATCGGCATCTGTGCGAACATCTCGACTCCGGCCGGATCGAGGAGTTCATCCGCCTTGCCGTCGTCAACCGCTACTCGATTCTTCTTTCGGGCGGGACAAGTTCGGGCAAGACCACGTTCCTCAATGCGATCCTTAAGGACGTGCCGGTCGACGAGCGCATCATCACCATCGAGGACACGCGGGAGGTCAACCCGATCCAGAAGAACTACCTGCCGCTTGTCGCCTCCAAGGGCGATCAGGGCGAGGCGCGCGTCACGGTTGAAACGCTGCTGCAAGCCTCAATGCGTCTGCGGCCCGACCGCATCTTCCTCGGCGAGATTCGCGGCGCCGAGGCTTATTCGTTTCTGCGCGCGATCAACACCGGCCATCCGGGCAGCATCACCACGGTGCATGCCGACAGCCCGGCGGGCGCGTTTGAGCAGCTCGCGCTCATGGTGATGCAGGCCGGCCTCGGGCTGCGGCGCGACGAGATTGTCGGATACATCAAATCGGTGCTGCCGATCGTGATCCAGCAGACCAAGGTTGGCGGATGGCGTGGCACCTCGGCCGTCTATTTCTCGCGGGTTGCCGAGTGGCGACAGGAACGGGCAGGGGGGAAAGGCCGCCATGGCACGCGTCGTCGCCTATAGGATCGGCATCGCTATCCTTCTTCTCCTCGCCTTCTGGCTGTTGTGGAGCATGGCCTATGAGGTGGTCGTGGCGCAGCGCTGGGCGCCGACGCGATTTCCCAGCGAAGGCGCCAGCCGCTGGGCGCTCTTCCGGATGCAGAATGCCGACCGCTCGGCCGACTTTTTCCTTGTCGCCTGGCGTCATTTCTATGACCGCCTTGTCTTTGCGCCGACCCGCACCGAGGCGCTCATCCGCGGCCTCTACGCCGCGGCGGCGGTCGTGACGCTGGGCCTGGCTGGCGCGCTCTTTGCGTTTATCAACCGCCGGCAAATGCCTTATGGCGCCGCTCGCTTCGGCACGGTGATGGAGGCCGCCAAGCAGGGCCTCACCGCCAGGCAGGGCATCGTGCTCGGAACGCTCAGTGGGGCAACGATCCGCTCCGACGAACCCGCTCATATCCTGGTCGTCGGGCCCTCGCGGTCGGGCAAAGGCACCGGCTTCGTCCTCCCGAACGGCTACTCCTGGCGGGGATCGGCGGTGTTCTTCGATCCCAAGCGCGAGAATTTCGACGCGTTGGCCAATCATCGGCAAGCGATGGGCAACAAGGTCTTCATGTTCTCGCCAGGCTCGAATGACACCCATCGCTATAATCCGCTGGATTTCGTGCGGCGCGACGAGCGCATGGCGACCGACTGTTTGGTGGTGGCTTCGTTCGTGATTCCCGAGAAAGCGGACGACACCTGGGCTGGCGCGGGCCGTCTCTTGCTGTCGGCGCTGATCGGCTACGTGCTGTCGTCGCCTTTGATTGCCGGCGCGCAACACATGCGCACCGTCGCGCGGATGACGACGACCGGCAAGGACATCTCCTCGGTGCTGCGTGCGATCGTGCGGACCGAACGCCAGCATTTGCCGACCTGGGTCATCGACAGCTTCAACCAGTACATCGCGCTCGAGCCGGAGACGCGCAACAGCGCTGTCTTCAATGTCAACATGGCGATGTCGCTGTGGAACAATGGGTTGATCTCGGCGGCAACGGAGACGTCGGACTTCGATATTCGCGAACTGCGCCGCAAACAGATGACGATCTTCATCGGCTGCACCATCGCGGAGCTGTCGATTTTCCGGCCGCTGATCCGAATTCTTTTTCAGCAGATCCACGATCTGATGATGGTGAAGATTCCGGGCGACGACGAGCCGCATCAGGTGCTGCTGATGCTCGACGAATTCTACCATGTCGGGCGGATGGATTCGCTGATCTCGAAGATCACGATCAGCGCTGGCTACGGCTTCCGCATGGCCATCGTCATGCAGGACATCGCGCAACTCGACGAGCTCTATGGTAGGAACACCCGCATCACCACGGTGTCGGGCTCGCAGATCAAGCTGTTCATTCAGATCAACGATCTCGAAACATCGGAGTTCGTCTCCGAAATGCTGGGCGAGACGACGCAAGTTTACAAGACGCCGATCCAGCGGCCGGGGCAGGGTATCTTCGCGCCGCGCGTCTGGGCGCCCCACTACACGCCGCGGCCGCTCCGCAATCCGCTCGAACTTCGGGAGATGTCGGCGCGGCTGTCAATCCTGATGGTGAAGAACTCGCGCTCGTTCGAACTCACGAAGATCCGGCACTATCTCGATAAGCCGTATCGCGCCTTCTATGAAAAGGCGAAGGGCTCGCCTCCGTCCCTTCCTGCACTTCGGCAGTGGCAGGACGAGGTGCTGGGCGGCGCGATCAGCCCGGCCTCTGCCGAGATCGCAGCCGCGGTCGAAGAGAGGGTCGAGGAGGCGCCGGCGTCGGCGCGCAAGTTGGCCGCCAAACGAACGCCCGCGCCAAAAACCGCCAAAGCGAAGACCGGGAGGAAGCCGGAGCAAACCGCCAACGGACCAATTACGCGGCTGGTTCTGACGCCACGCCAGACGGCTTCAAAGCCGAGCCGCAAGGAGCTGTCCTTGGGCGTGGCGCCCGCGCCGGTTGGCGAAAGCTGTGACCTTTGCGATATTCTCGCCTTGGCCGGGGAACGGCAGGATGAAGTCTTCGATACGATGATGGGTGTCTTGAAATCTCATCAAGCCGAGGCGGGGCCTGTGACTGAGGCCGCAAGAACATTGGAAGGCCTGCATCGTTTGTTCGGAGATGACGACAAGTAGACATATGGCTGCCCGTCTCGCCACGGCGGAAGAAGGCGGGATGTGAAAATCCGGTCATCCGCGTGCAGCGAACTTCAGCGTTGAGTGCGATCGTGTGTGAGCCACCACGCAGATCGGGCCTCCCCAAAAGACCGATAGTATGCTCTTAAGAGCACCAAATCTGTCTTATTGTGCTCTCAAGAGCACGATACACTTGCTGTTAGGATGTTTTTGCCTATATGCTCTTAAGAGCCTCAAAACCGGGATTTGGAGCCCTTAAGAGCATATGACCGCTAAGAACAACTTAGTCCAGGCGCCGCCCTTCGAGGTCGATCGAGCCTTGAAAAAGCTTGGTGCCGATCTGCGCACGGCACGCCTGCGACGCAACCTGACCGTCGAGGCCACTGCCGCCAAGATCGGGACCGGCCGTCGTGCCATCCTGGATGCCGAGAAGGGCAAGATCTCGACGCAGATCGGGGTCTATGCGGGCCTGCTGTGGGCCTACGGCCTCGTCGACCGCTTCAGTGACGCAGCCGATCCGCGATTCGATGAAGAGGGCCAGCGCCTCGCCTTGATTGGGGATCGTGTCCACGCCCGCAGCCCGAAGGGATTGGACAATGAGTTCTAACGTCACGCCAACAGAATGCTTCGTCTACGTTACTTTGCCCGGTCAAACCGCGCCGGTTACGGCGGCGCGGTTTGAGCTTACCAAAGACAGGCGCGACATTGCGATCGGCAGACTGGTCTATGGCCGCACCTATCTCGCCCGCGCCGAGGCCGTGCCGATCGATCCGATCGAACTCAGGCTTGCTAATCAGACCTATGGAACCGTCAGCATGAAAGGCTTGTTCGGCGCGCTGCGTGATGCAGGGCCGGACTACTGGGGCCGCCGCCTTATCGAAAGGCATCTCGGTGCTGCCCAGCTCAACGAGATGGATTACCTGCTGCACTCACCTGATGATCGGGCGGGCGCCCTCGGCTTCGGACTGAATCAGCAGCCTCCGGCGCCCAAGCGGGATTTCAACAAGACCCTCAGCCTCGCTCGGCTGCAGAAGATCGCCGATGCAATCGTCGATGAAGAAGATCGCCCCGATGACGCCGAAGTCGCTCAGGTCGAAGAACTGCTGCTGGTCGGCACGTCAATGGGCGGTGCGCGGCCGAAGGCCGTGGTCGAGGACACCGATGGGCTATGGATCGCCAAGTTCAACAGGAAGGACGACAAATGGAACAACGCGCGCGCTGAACACGCCATGCTCATGCTCGCACGGGCATGCGGTATCACGACGGCGGAAAGCAAGGTGATCGTCGTCGGCGGTCGTGACGTCCTCATGGTCAAACGCTTTGATCGCGAGCGGGCCGACGGTGGTTATCTGCGCGCCCGCATGCTTAGCGGTCTGACGCTGCTTCGCGCCGAAGAGGGGCATGACACGCGCGATCGATGGTCCTATGTGCTGCTGGTCGAAGAGCTGCGGCGAGTTTCGGCCAACCCCCGGGGTGATGCTGCCGAACTGTTTCGCAGGATGTGCTTCAACGCATTGATTTCGAACACCGACGATCACCCGCGCAATCATGCGGTCATGGCAATGACTCCTGACTGGAACCTATCGCCAGCCTACGATCTCACGCCGGGACCCTTGATCAGTGAGGAGCGGCGCGATCTCGCCATGATCTGCGGCGACGCGGGCCGCTATGCCAATGCCGAGAACATTGTCTCGCAAAGCATGCGCTTCCTGCTTGAAAAAGACGTGGCCGAAAAGATCGTGTCGGACATGGAAGAGCAGGTTCGAAGCAAGTGGTATGAGGTCGTACGGCGGGAGGGGCTCTCGGAAGCGGACTGCAACACGATCAGCCGGTCCTTCGTCTACCCGGGCTTCCGGTATCCTATATCACGAGCCGCGCCACCGATCTGACCCTTTGATCTGCTAAGTGCCTGCCAGTGAGCACGAACGCCGCGCCGGCGCGACACGTGCGAGAAGTGCGGACTTTATTTTCTCGAGATGCGCATCATCCCTTCTCGTTGCGAACAGCCCAGGTCGCCAATCCTGGGTCACGCCACACCTTGCTCGGCGCCAGCCGTATCCCCGCGTTGATCACCTACGAAGAAGTCCCCGAATCCACCAGCGGTAAGAAGACTTCGTCGACGATCTCGTTGATGGCTTTGTCTGACAGAGGCTCGAACGTCATCAGAATCTCATGGCGCGCAAGGTCCGTCGGAAGCAGCACGATCCGCGGGGTGAGGCGGGCAGCGACGATCTCGCCACGATTGATCGCGCGTCCCAGGAGAACCGACCCTATTTTCAGGTAAATCAGCTTTCCTCGATCAGCTTGAACCCGCCGTTGCAAAACTCATCGCTTGCCGCAAGGCCCCAATAGAGCGCCGCGCGCCACGCATTCAAATTGCCGCGCTGGCGGCTGCGCGCGGTGTGCTTTAGTTCCGATCGAAGGATGTCTGCACCGCCGGTAAAATTGCGCCGAAACGTGTCCTTGCATTCGACCAATTCGACTGCGGCACTCCCCGCGTACAATGACCCGAGTTCGAACAGCTCAAAATGTCGCCGCGCTCTGGCTATACGCGCCGCCGGCACTCCGGCGACGGGGTCGATGGAAAAACTGACCTGCACGGTGTTGGTAATACCGATCGTTGCTCGGAGAATCCGGTGCGAACTCCAGTCGTCAAAATACGGATGAAATGTCTGTTCGGCGTGTGCGCGAGGCGCATGTTCCTGTTTGACTTTGTTACAATCCGAACAGCTCGGCACCAGGTTGGCTGGAAAGACGGCAAACTCGGGATACCCTGATTGCGGCAGATAGTGATCGAGCGTTTTGACGTCCCGCGCGCCACAGAGCGGGCAGCGTCGATACTTCGCGCCCGCCCGCAGGCGGTCATAGACCGGGCGCCCTTTGCCACGGACGAGAACGCGATCATAGACGTTAGAAAGATCTTCCTTGCTGACACCGTCGGGATCTTCAGCCATCAGCTGGAAGAGTTCTGTGCGAGTCGCCAATTCCAGATATTCGGTCGCGCGCTCCCCGATCCGTTCGGACAGGGCAAGAAGCGCACTGCGAAGTTTTGGGTCTCGGGTGCGCGCTGCCAATCCGCGAAACACCACCTCTGCATCATCCGTTGGACACGAAATCGCAATCACGGCTCAGCGCTCCTCCCAGAGCGCGCGAACTAGTGCGCGGCCCTCGGCACCTATATGGTCCTCGAAGGTCGCCAGTGCCTGGTCGACAGTGTTTGATCTTGAAACGACGTCCGAGATCAGCGCGTGATATCCGCTTGCGGTGAATTCAACCCGAAAAATCTCGCGTGTCAGCAGCCCGACATTCTCAGCAAAGGTTTCGACCTCTGGACGCTCGATCCCAATGCTTGCTCCGTCACGGAAAAACAGCGACACACAATTGCTGGGTACTTCCTGAGCAATGACGGGTGAGTGAGTGGCCAGAATGGCCACGCCGTTGCGTTGCGCCAATAGACCCGAGAGCGCACGGACGAACGATGCCGCGAGCGGGGGATGAAGATGGGCTTCCGGCTCGTCGATCAGAACCAGCGTTCGCTCGCTGACCAGCTCGACTAACCGCGTCATGGTGAGCAACACAATCTTGTGGCCGGAGCTTGCCGCGTCAAACAATTGAACTGCAGTGTTCTCGAAGTCGTCTTGCGGCAAGTCGGCAAGTCGTTCTAATCGCAGTGCGGCAAAAAGCGGATCGCTTTCCAGGATGCGCATGGCAGACCGCCATCGCGGCTTTCGCGAGCTGCGCAGGCATTTGAGGGTACTCGCGACAAAGTCAGTGCGCAGATCAGCTGTCGTCTTATTTCGTGCCTCATGCCTACCGCTCTTCAGGCGCACGTTCTTCTTCAGGCCAATATAGGCGTATTGCAGGCCTGTGGCGGTCCCATCATTGGGTATGGCGGGGTCAAATTCATCGAACGCGCTGAAGGCCACGGTGACAAGGTTTGCGAAGCCTTCCTCACCATTGAGCTCATCGTCGTCGGTGATGAAGGTCAGGCGTCCGAGCGATCGTTTCCGCCCGACCCGCAGTAGGGTACTGATCGAACGAAGAAGTGTTGTTTTTCCGACGCCGTTGCGGCCGATAATGGCATGAATATTTGTCGGCGGAACCGCGTCGGGGGTCACCTGAACTTCGATGACGGCATCGTCCGATTCGGGAAACTTGTACCGGAAATGGAACGGCGTCAGCATCGCCTGCTCGTGTGCAATGGTTCTGAGTTTGGTCAACTCTCGTGCCGAAACAGACCGGAGCAACGACGTCTCGAACGCGGTTTCGTTCTGGACGGCGGCGAAAATATCATCATTCCAGACCACGTCCTGCAGTGCTTCGAAAATCGCGATGCGATCCTCTTCATCGACCGCAATTAGATTTTCGTAATATTCTTGGCTTTGTCCAAGTGATGCATATTCCGGCCCGAGGGCGGCAAAGCCGTCTTCGACCTGGGTGTATCCGTGGCGCATGTTGCGTTGCATAATCTTAACAGCGCCGATGTCATGACGGGTACCATCGCCGTCCAAATAGATAAGCGAGAACGCCGTTTTATAGGAATAGTCGTCCCAATTATCGGTTACGAGAAAACATTGCCGGCCACCGGCAATGTCGCGCTCCACGCGCGAACTGCGCGAATACGGTATGACCGTGAACTGCAAGGGGAATCTCCAAGCGGCGGCGTATGCAGGTCGCCGAATAAAATTGAGTAAAATTGATACGTGCTTTGCGGCGATCCCGCTAGCATCGGGCGGCTGCCGGGTGCTTGAGAACCCTTTGCGCCCTTACTAATGGGGAGGATGAGATGGGTTGATTTCAGAAGGGTCGCCTCGTGTGACATACGTCGCAGCTAGCAAGGTCGGATGGACGACTTGTTTCTGCCATAAGGAGTGCCTATCCATTGCTGTGAAATCTCTTATTTCTTCAACTATTTCAATTACTTATGTTCCATAATCTATGTTATGCGAAGGCGCGGGAATGTGGCGATCCTCATCCTTGTATCCCTGCACATCACTGTGATTTCGGACCACCGTGGTAGCGCCAAACGTGTCCATCCTCATGTGCTTTCGGCGCAATCCGGAAACGCGGTGCCGTTCTGCCGGTTGTGAACGCGCCGTTCTGGTCGTATCGGGCGTCAGCATGGACAGCGGTCCGCCTCGCCTCGTTCGGCCAGTAGCTCTTGTCGGTGATAGTCGAGCCCGCGTAGGCCACCGCGGAGGCCATTGCGAGTGGCAACACCAGCGACATCGTGATGATCGGTTTCCTAAACATGATCCGGCTCCATTTCTTTGGAAGACGCGCGCGATGTACGCCTCCCAATAGGAGTTCGGAGCATTCGAGGGGCCGGTTACACGCTCACGCCGACGTGAACGTTCTCGATCGACCCCGCTACCAGCGCAACAAACGCGGCCCAAGCATCGCCCCCGCCAAGGTGCAGAGCACAATCGTGCCGCCGTACCAAACCGCAACGAACGGCAACGAATCTTCGGTGCAATGGAATGCGTAGGCCATCGCGCTTATGCTGCCCGAGATCAGTCCGGCAAAGGCACCCGCGCGAACGAGATCGGTAGGAGCCGCCTGGCGCATCGCCCAAATCACCGCGGCGAACGGGAGGATCGCGATGATCGGCACCGACAGCAGGCATTCCAGCCATTCGTCTCCCACGATCATCTGGTCCCAGTGCGAGCGGGGCGCCATCGCTAGATTCACCGTTGCGAGAAGCATGATGATCACAAAGGGCGATGCCGCCACCATAGGCGAGATTCGCCGTTCGCCGCCGGGTCGCGCCAGCCGCGTCAAATAGAGCGTCGCCACCGCGACAACCGCGACGGTGAAACCGAGTTTGACGAAAACGAAAGTCAACGCGCGCGCCGTGTCCAGGTCCGGACGGATTCCGAGCCCGGCGATCGTGAGACCGACGGCCACGGCTGACCGGCCCCCACTGAGTGGTCCGATTGGAATGTTAGTTTAGAGATTGCATTTTGACTACCTCCTTTGGTGCTGGCCAAACGAGAGCCTCGGGTGCCGGTGGTCGATATCCCAGCGATGAGTGCGGACGCACCGTGTTGTAGTGGTGTCGCCAGTTTTCAATGACGATCTGCGCTTCCTTCAATGTGTAGAAGATCTCGCCGTTCAGCAGTTCGTCTCGCAGCTTACCGTTGAAGCTCTCGCAATAGCCGTTCTCCCAGGGGCTGCCCGGTTCGATATATGCAGTCTTTGCTCCGACAGCCGCGATCCAGTCCCGAAGTGCTTCGGCGACAAACTCAGGTCCGTTGTCCGATCTGATGTGTGTTGGAATGCCCCGCGAGACGAACAGCTCGCAAAGGGCCTCAATCACGTCAGTCGCTCTCAGCCTGCGTGCGACACGGATGGCCAGGCTCTCACGGCTGAACTCGTCGATGACGCACAGCATCCGGAACGCCTTGCCATCGTGGGTGCGGTCGGCGACGAAGTCATAAGACCAGACATGGTTGGGCCGCTCCGGCCGCAGACGGATGCACGATCCGTCATTTAGCCACAGACGCCCACGTTTAGGCTGTTTGGCAGGGACCTTCAGCCCCTCACGTCGCCAGATCCGCTCGACACGCTTCTTGTTCACCGTCCAGCCGGCCCTGCGAAGCAACGCCGTAATCCGGCGATATCCGTAGCGACCATATTGACGAGCAAGCTCGATGATGTCGGCAGTCAAAGTCGCCTCATCATCGGGTGTCGTTGGGATCTTGCGCTGCGTCGATCGATGTTGACCCAGAACCTGGCACGCCCGTCTCTCGGAGATGTCAAGCTCAGCTGTTACATGATCGACGCACGCTCGGCGTCGGGAGGGGCTTAGAAGTTTCCCTTTGCGGCCTCAGCCAGGATCAGCTTGTCCAGCGTCAGATCCGACACCGCTCGCCGGAGACGATTGTTCTCGGTCTCCAGTTCCTTCAGCCGCTTCACCTGATCGCCCTTCAGGCCGCCATACTCATTGCGCCATCGATAATAGGTGACTTCCGTCACGCCTATCGCTCGGACTGCGTCTGCCACCTGCCGACCCTGTGCCATCAGCACATCAACCTGTCGAAGCTTCGCAACGATCTCTTCAGCTGTATGCCTCTTCCTTGCCATCGATCCTATCCTCCACCGCAAAACCATACTTCAGGGAGGACCACTTCAAAGGGGGCAGATCAGCCCAGACAACAGCAGCGAGAGGGCAAATATCGCATAGAAGAACATTTCAAAATTGAGCGTCCATCCGGCGATCAGAAGTGGCTCAATTTGTCCGGTTCGGGCCGAGATGTGGGGAATGAACAGCAGGGACTTCAGAAGATTCTCGAGCGGCGGGAGCGGCGTTGAATTTCGGAATATGACCCAACTCGAAAATAGCGCCAAGGTCACGCACCAGTAGAGTGGCACGACTCTGACGATGCGGTGCTGGATAAACGAGGCAGGCGTTCGCCTTGCCCCAGTCGTAACCCACATGATGAATCCGCTAATGACGAAAAAGATATCGACGCCGGCGGCGCCAAGCGGCGACCATGTCGAGCCAAAATACTCTGCTGTCATGCCATTCGCGTGGAAGAACACCACCATCATCGCGGCAATGCCGCGCAGATATTGAATACTGGAAAGCTGGGGCTGCACTTCCAACTGGGTCATGGACAAAGGATAAACTCGAAGCATGAAAAAAATCAGAAAATTGCAGCCAATAAAGCGGACATGATGGCCCAACCCTTCATTAACCCTAAACTGCCGAGCATACCTCTCGACCATGAAGCGATTGGCATCAACAGAGACCTGTTTGAACGAACAGAGACGGTGTGACCAATCGCTAGCGCTGACCATCATGGTCACGGCTGCAGTGAAAACTCACCAAATCGTCGACGCCCACGGCATCTTGAAGTCTGGCAATCCGTTCGCCTGAAGCAGACGACCTGCCATAAGAAAGCAGAGTTCATATTCCGTGGCTCACGACCTGATTTTATGAACAGCGCACATTGTCGGAATTTCAATCTTGTCGGGCAACGCCCGGGTTTTCGGCGACATCCTTTAGCGTCACTCCGGCTTCTTTTCTGGAGATGACTTTGCCGCTTCGTAGATATTTTGCGAATACGTCCCAGACTGGCGCGCCCTTTTGCTCGTTGACGGAAGCCCAGCCAGCCACCCGATAGCTCTTGTAAGCCTCGATCGCGCCGCCATTTTCAAGCTTCAAGTCAGATATCCGCCGTCCTACTATTCCCTTTGGTGCGCAGGTGTATGTCATGCCGCCGATGCGGACCATATCGCCACCTTGCTGATAATAGGGATTATCGTTGAAGAGATTGTCGCAGACGTCTTCCATGACGTCCTTGATCTGACTACCGGTCATGGTAAGTGGATAGATCTCCGGATAAGTGATTGCCGTTTCGGTGAGAATGTCCTCCATGGTTATGGACTGACCGGACAGCACCGTCGTTCCCCACCGAAAGCCCGGCGACAAGGCAATTTCCGTATCAAGCTCCTGCCGCAAGGCGTCGCAAATCAACTGATCCATGGTGCCGTTGAAATTTCCACGGCGATAAAGCAGATGATCCGCGGTTGCAATTTTATCTGCATACGCAACGGCATAAGGCGCGCGCAAGCGTTCAATCAGCGCGGTCATTTCCGGGGCCGGCTTGATCAGGTTCGCGAACACGGGGAGCAACGTGTAGCGCACATCGCGGACGTGGCCTTTTGCGAGATCGAGATCGAGTACAGCAAGGAATTTTCCGGCCGAACCAGCATTCGTCACAAGCGTCTTCCCGCCCGGATTCGCGACGCTGACAGGCCGTGGAACGGCGTCATGGGTATGGCCGCCGAGAATAACGTCGATACCGCTCACTTTGCTGGCGAGCTTGAGGTCAACGTCCATTCCGTTGTGTGAGAGCAGAACGACCGCATCTACCTTGTCATTTGCGCGCAAGGAATTGACCAGTTTTTGCAGTTCTTCGTCGCGGATGCCGAACGTCCAATCTGGTGTAAACCGCTTGGGATGGGCGATCGGCACGTACGGGAGAGCCTGTCCGATCACGGCAACGCGGAACCCACCCAGTTCCTTGATCGTCGCTGGTTTGAAAACCCGTCCGGATGCGGTGTCGAACGCCTCGGCGTCATTGAATGCGGCCTCTTCTGTCAGAAACACATTTTGCGCGAGAAATTCGCCTTTGAAGTTCTTAAGGTTGCGACGCAAAACATCTTCGCCATAGGTAAACTCCCAATGCCCCGTCATTGCCTCGATGCCGAGCAGGTTCGCCACCTCGACCATGTCGGCTCCTTGCATGGTATTGGCGAGACCACTGCCCTGCCAAAGATCTCCACCGTCCAGAAGAAGCGATCGCCCGGGTCCGGCTTCGCTGCGCAAGCGGTCAATCAGTGTTTTGAGATTGGCGAAGCCACCCAATTTGCCATAACGTTCTGCCGATTTCTCGAAATCGAGATATGTAAATGCGTGCGCGTTCGCGCTTCCCGGCTCGATTTGAAAGTAGTCGAGAAAGGCGCGGCCAACGAGATGCGGCGGACGGCCCTGCATGACGCCAACACCGAGATTGATGTTCGGTTCACGGAAATGATTTGGTAAAAGCTGCGCGTGGGTATCGGTCATATGTAGAATCCGCGCATTGCCGAAGCGTTCGAGATCGTAAACGTTGGCGTCGCCCGCAGCGCGACCGATGCGTGGCATACCCGTCGATACGACGGCCGCGCTCGCGAATTTAAGCAAATCCCGGCGGCGGAGTTTCATATGTTCCTCCCAACTAGACCTGTCGAGGGTCTACAAAATTTTTGAAGTAGCTAACGTTCTCGCCAATCTTCTCCAGAGAGTCGGCCCCATGACTCAGCATTCTTCGCTTGAAGATTGTCATGCAAGACTCGACAGCACGCCGGCGCCGGCCAGGAGCGCCACCACGATCCATGGCGGCGCCTTCCATACGGTGAGGAGGAGGAAGCCCGCGAGCGCGAGCGCAAAATCGCGCGGCGTCAGGACTGCGCTGATCCAGACCGGATTGTAGAGGGCTGCACCGAGAATGCCGACCACAGCTGCATTGCTACCACGCATCGCGGCCTGAGCGGAGGGGCGCGTGCGCATCGCATCCCAAAACGGCAACGCACCATAGACGAGCAGCATACCCGGAAGGAACACTGCGACGAGAGCAATGGCTGCGCCAGCAAGGCCGCTCGGCGCGGCTCCCATCACGGCCCCAAGATATGCGGAGAAAGTGAAGAGCGGTCCCGGCACCGCCTGTGCCAGCCCATAACCTGCCAGAAACGCCTCGTTGGTAACCCATCCGGGTGTGGCAACTTGCGCCTGAAGCAGAGGCAGCACGACATGACCGCCGCCAAAGACAAACGCGCCAGACCGGTAGAACGCGTCGAACAAGGCGAGCCCCTGGGAACTGGTCGCAGTAACGACGATCGGAGGAATCAGAAGAAGCGCCGCGAAGAGAACGAGCGCGATAATACCTCTCCGTCGCGTAACCGGGAAATTCAGATGCCCGGAAAGCGGCGCGACCTCCCCCTGACAGAGCCAAAGCCCCGCGCAGGCACCGATCGCAATCGCCGCGATCTGTCCGAACGATCCGACGAAAACGACAACGATCGCAACTGCGGAAAGTGCAATGCCAGCGCGGGCTCGATCGGGTGTCAGGGTTCGCGCCATGCCCCAGATGGCTTGTGCGACGACGGCGACAGCGACGAGCTTGAGACCGTGTAGGAAGCCTTCGGCAACCGGTCCTGTGAACACGGCTGCGCCCATCGCAAAGGCGAACAGGATCAGGGCCGACGGCATGGTGAAGGCGAACCACGCGGCAAGGCCACCAAAAAGGCCATTGCCGCGCAGAACACCGAGAGAAAAACCAACTTGGCTGGAGGCAGGTCCGGGAAGAAACTGACACAACGCGACCAGGTCCGCATAGGCTGTCTCGTCGAGCCATTTGCGCCGCACCACAAATTCATCGCGGAAGTATCCGAGATGGGCAATGGGGCCGCCGAAAGACGTCAGGCCTAACTTCAGGAATGCCGTAAAGACCTCCCTGACCCGGCCTTCGGTTGCATCACTGCTCATAGGCGAGCACTGGCGATTGGCGTTAACGCTCCACCGCTTCGCCGATAAACTCCCGAACCCGAGCCTTCGCCAATTTGAGCCCCTGTTTGCCCAATCTGGTAGCCTTGTAGAGTTTTCGCCCGACGCTCCCTTCGCGCTGCACGCGCGAAGTCAGATAGCCCTTGCGTTCCATCGCATGGAGCATCGGGTACAGGGTTCCCGGACTGAGCCGATAGCCGTGGCGTGACAGCTCGTCGATCATCCACTGGCCGTAGATCTCCATCTCTGCCGCGTGGTGCAGGATGTGGAGCCGAATGAAACCGGTGAGGAGATCGTCGAACTTCATTGTCCAGATTCATTTGATTCGATTCCCGATATCGATATACGATATCGGGAGCCGATACTGTAGCCAAGCGTTTCCGCTTATGGTGTAAACCAGAGGAGATCATAATGGCTTCCGTATCCGACAGAAACCCACAACATCACACCCAGAATATGAAAAGGCGCCTTTCCGAGACAGTGACACATCTCCGAGAGGACATTGGCAAAGTGGACGACCCCCAATTGAAGGCCATGTTTGAAACCTCGGCCGAGGTTCTAGGTGGGCTGATCAAGGCATTCGAGGACTATGAAAGGAAGAACGAGGCGGCCTGGCGGAAATAAGTCCTTTCAGGTCGCGCGCGATGGCTATCCCGTGAAAAGCCCCGTTAAACATTATCTAGACTATTGCATTTCGATAGTGCAACTCAGCAGTGGTCGATTTGGTTGCTACGCCGGAGGCTCGCATGACAATGGATCGGCGTCGACTGCTGCAAGCTGGGGGAATTACAGCGCTCTCGGCTGCGCTCCCCGAATTGGTCCAGGCTCAGGCTTCCTTATCGCCCCAAGGCGCAGCAGATCATACGATCCGGATTGGCAATGGGCTCGTTGAACTGGCGCCCGATCGGATCATTTCCACCACCACCTATAACGGGCAGTTTCCCGGGCCCCTTCTGCGCTTCAAGGAAGGCCAGCAGGTCGTTGTCGATATCCATAACGACACCGATACGCCCGAACAACTGCACTGGCATGGGCAGACCATACCGGTGGATGTGGATGGCGCATCCGAAGAAGGAACGCCCTTTGTCCCTGCGCATGCCATGCGCGCCTCCTTGGCCAAGGGCATGCCGCACGGTTTCGAGGTCGGTTACAGCCTGTTCTCGATCAATGGCCGAATATTGGGTCACGGCGACCCAATCCGCGTGAAGGCAGGTGAGCGCGTCTTGTTTCATATCGTCAACGGAAGCGCGACTGAAATCCGGAGCCTCGCCTTGCCGGGGCATAGCTTTGACGTGATCGCATTGGACGGCAATCCCGTTCCCACACCAGCACGTGCGCCGGTCCTGTGGTTGGGAACCGCCGAACGTATATCGGCGATCGTTGAGATGAATCATCCCGGCGTGTGGGTGATGGGCGACCTTGCGGACGACGACCGCACAAGGGGCATGGGCATCGTGATCGAGTATGCCGGGAAAACCGGGAAACCAAAATGGACTAAGCCCGCGCCATACAAATGGGACTACACGCATTTCGGGAAGTCTGATGCCGACGGACCTGCCCCGGATGAAACCATCGAGATGATGTTCACCAAAAAGAACGCGGCCAATCAAGGCTTCAACGAATGGCGCATCAATGACATGGCGTTCTCAATGGACAAAATGGAGCCGATGTTTCATCTGCGTCAAGGGAAACGTTATCGACTTCGCATGCGCAACGCCAGCGATGACATCCATCCTGTTCATCTGCATCGGCATAGCTTCGAATTGACTCGGATCGCTGGCAAAGCAACAGCCGGGATCATGAAGGATGTCGTCATGTTGGGTGGTTATCAGGAGGTGGAAGTGGACTTTGTGGCGGACAACCCCGGCTTGACTCTTTTCCATTGCCACCGACAGCTGCATATGGACTTCGGCTTCATGGCGCTTTTCGATTACGTCTAGCGCCATGCTGTTTAACTCCTACCCGGTGTACCGCCCGGAACGTCACGAGACATTCGTCGCACTCGTTCAAATTAAAGAAGGCGCGTTCTGTAAAAAAATCAACTCGGCGCCAATTTACAATCACGTCCGCCGCAGTCGCCAAGACCGCACTTTCCGGTTGGAATCGTTTGAATGCCTGATGGGTCGGATCGGCTAAAGATGTCGCGCTTCCAGTCTTTATCGAGCCGACAACACCAGACGGCGGGTGATTGTCGATGGTCGTTCAACTGATGCTCTCGGTCGGCACGAGCGGCAACATTATTGGGCAATGTGCTGATTTTGAGTGGTTTGCTCATCCTTTCCGACCTCGATAAAGTGCTGGAAGGTTAGCTCCTTCAAAACCTTCCCCATTCTCTACACGACCTAGCCGGCGGCCATTGGAGTGTGAGGATCGCGAGATATTGCCCCGATGTTAATGAGTGTTCTGGCTTACGTTGGTGCCGCTGTAGCGGAGATCGCAGGATGCTTCACCTTTTGGGCGTGGCTGCGGCTCGGCAAATCGGCGCTCTGGCTGTTGCCAGGTATGGTCTCTCTAGCGCTCTTCGCTTATCTGCTCACTCTTGTTGACAGCGAAGCCGCCGGTCGGACTTACGCCGCATATGGCGGAGTTTACATTTTGGCGTCGATTACGTGGCTTTGGCTTGTCGAGGGGCAGCGACCCGACCGCTGGGACTTGTCCGGCGGTTTCATTTGTCTAGCTGGCGCTGCGGTAATCTTGTTTGCTCCGAGGTCGTAGATTCTATTCCAGCGCAATCAGACCGTGTTGGCGCGACGAAAGGTGCTGAACTGGCGTCGATGAACGGCGTCCTAAGCACCGCATGGCCGTGGGTCGCATCTATCCGGATTTGGATTGGAGGCATAGCTGGCATCGGCGATTGCCATTTCTAAAGCTCGCAGAGCGCTTGCCGAGCGGTTCAGGGACATAATTCCGCAAGTGAATAGGCGTTGATCCACTCGCGGTCGCGCGGAGCTTCGTGGCAGTTATGCACCGCGTTCGGCGCTGACAGACTATCCTCCCTCGGCTCAACGGGGACCTCGAGTCGATGTCAGGGGACTGAGATCCAATCGCGCTGAATGCACGGGATGCTACATGCCAAGCAGTCCGATTCAGGTCGCTAAGATCTTATGATTTGTCGGGGTCAACGATTTCGCGAATTCTGGCACCGACTTGGAATCGCGCCGAATTGCCGTCACCGATTAGAGCACCCCAACGGCTGTCTCTTATACACATCTAGATGTGTATAAGAGACAGCTGTTGCATCATCCCCCTAGGGGGGATACAATTGAGTATGCCACACGGTCATGTCCACGAATCCCATCCGAAAATCGTCAAACGGCTGAAGCGGGCCGAGGGTCACCTTCGTCGTGTCATCGAGATGTTTGACGAGCATCGATCCTGCCTCGATCTGGCCCAACAGCTTCACGCCGTCGAAAGAGCTGTCAGCGAAGCAAAGCGTACGTTAATCTACGATCACGTCGATCACTGCCTCAACACTGCGGCGAACGGAACCGGAAAATCCACGGTGGCCGTCGTCGATGAGTTCAAGGCCATTTCCAAATACCTGTGACGGCTCCCACGCGGGATCCAAGTCGGAAAAGCACCATGGCAAGCCGCTCGACCATCTTTGTTGTCGCGTTCGCGGCAGGAGCCGGGATTTTCGCGCTCGCGCCGGGGCTATCGACGACGGTTCAACGGGCAATCGGGATAGGACCGCAGGCCAACACGGCAATTCCGCCCAAGCCGTCGGCACCGGAGCCGATCTCCGGCCTTCTGCCAATGAACGATGAACAGATCAAGCTCGCGCAGATCGATCTGGTCGAGGTAGGACCGGCAGCAATCGCAAAGCGTCTCGTTGTTCCGAGTTCGATCGTTCCGCATGGCGACCGGATCGCGCACGTCTCGGTCAAGCTGTCCGGCACGGTCGCGGAGTTGCGCAAGAATATCGGCGACGACGTCGTCAAGGATGAGGTGATCGCGGTCCTCGAGAGCCGCGAGGTTGCCGACGCCAAGAGCGAGTACCTGGCAGCCCGCCTGACGAACGATCTGCAACAGGATCTGTTCAACCGGGACCGGCTCCTTTGGGAAGCTAAAACCGGCACCGAACAACAATATCTCCGCTCCCGCAACGCCGCTGCGCAGACCAGCATGAGGGTCAATATCGCGCGGCAGAAGCTGATGGCTCTCGGCCTCGCCGAGAGCGAGATCAAGGCGCTTCCGGATGCGCCGGAGGCCCGCCTGCGGCGGCAGGACGTCGTGGCCCCGATCACCGGGCGCGTCGTCGAACGCAAGGTCGAGCTTGGCACGGCGGTCGGCCGCGACAATCTTGAAACGGAACTGTTCGTCATCGTCGACCTCAGCCGTGTCTGGGTGGAATTGTCGGTGGCCTCCTCCGACCTTCCTTTGATCCAGGAAGGGCAATCGGTCAAAATTTCCGCGCGAGGTCTTACCAAGACAACCATCGGCAAGATCGTCTTCGTGAGCCCGCTGGTCGACAAGGATACGCGCACGGCGCGCGTCGTGGCTGAAATCCCCAACGCTGAGCGGACCTGGCGTCCGGGATCGTTCGTCACCGCGGCGATCGCCCTCAACGAGCGGACCGTGCCCGTCGTCGTGCCCGCGACCGCAATTCAAAAGTTGGAAGGCCAACCGATCGTATTCGTCCGGACCAAAGACGGCTTCGAGAAGCGGGACGTCGTGCTTGGCGAGAGAGAGGATCAAGCCCTCGAGATCGTGTCCGGCCTGACGCCCGGCGAGGCCATTGCCGCGACGAACACGTTCTCGCTCAAGGCCGAGCTTTCGAAGCCAAGGGACGAGGACTAAGCGATGATCGAACGCATCATCGATTTTTCGGTCCGGCGCCGATGGCTGGTCCTACTGATCACGCTGGCGGCGGTCGTATCGGGCTTCTGGTCCCTGACCAAGCTTCCGATCGATGCGGTTCCCGACGTCACCAACGTCCAGGTCCAGGTCAACGCCGTGGCCCCGGCGCTGACGCCTGTCGAAATCGAGAAGCAGGTCACCGTCGCGCTGGAGACGGTGCTGGCCGGCACGCCCGGTTTGGAATCGACGCGGTCCTTTTCGCGAAACGGTTTTGCCCAGATCACGGCCGTGTTCACCGACCGCACGAACATCTACTTCGCGCGCCAGCAGGTCTCGGAACGTATCAACGAGGCCAAGGCCAATCTTCCGCCCGGTGTGGACATCAAGCTTGGGCCGATCTCGACGGGTCTGGGCGAGATCTACTGGTGGGCGGTCGAGTACGCCAAGCCTGGCGCAATTGCGCCGGTGCGCGACGGGCAGCCCGGATGGCAATCCGACGGGACCTACCTCACGCCCGAAGGTGAGCGCCTGACCGACGATTTTCAGCGCACCGTATATCTGCGCACCGTACAGGACTGGATCATCCGCCCGCAGATGAAGACGGTCCCCGGGGTGGCTGGCGCCGACGCCATCGGTGGCTTCGTCAAGCAGTTTCAGGTGCAGCCCGACCCAACGCGGCTGATCAGCTTTGGACTGTCGCTCGACCAGGTAATCGCGGCCATCGAGGCCAACAACGTCAGTCGCGGCGCCAACTACATCGAACAAAATGGCGAAGGTTACGTGGTACGCGCCAGCGGCCGCGTCGAAAATATCGAAGACATCTCGCAGATCGTCGTCGCCACGCGGGCCGGCGTGCCGGTCCGCGTCAAGGATGTCGCCGACGTCGCAATCGGAAAGGAATTGCGCACCGGCAGCGCCAGCGTCAACGGCCGCGAGGTTGTCCTTGGAACGGCGCTGATGCTGATCGGAGGCAACAGCCGCACGGTCGCGGCGGCGGCGGATGCGAAGATCAAAGAGATCAGCCGCACGCTTCCGCCCGGCATCTATGCCCACACCGTGCTCAACCGCACGCAATTGGTCGATGCCACCATCGAGACTGTCGCCACCAACCTGGCGGAAGGCGCACTGCTCGTCATCGTCGTGCTCTTTCTCTTGTTGGGCAACCTGCGGGCTGCCGTGGTGACCGCGTGCGTCATCCCGGTCACCATGATGTTGACCGCAACGGGCATGCTGCAGGGCAAGATCAGCGCCAATCTCATGAGCCTGGGCGCCTTGGATTTCGGACTGATCGTGGACGGCGCCGTGATCATCGCGGAGAACTGCCTCCGCCATCTTTCCGAGCGCCAGCGCGAGCTTGGGCGGGCGCTGGCGCTGGACGAACGGCTCCAGACCGTCAAGGAATCGGCCATCGAAATGATCCGGCCGACGGTCTACGGCCAGCTCATCATCATTCTCGTCTACGTGCCGCTGCTGACGTTCACGGGCGTTGAGGGCAAGACGTTCGAGCCGATGGCGCTGACGGTCATCATCGCGCTCGTCGCGGCCTTCGTCGTCTCGCTGACGTTCGTCCCGGCCATGGTCGCGCTGACCGTCACCAAACCTGTCAGCGAGCAGGAAAACGCCATCATCCGCACGCTGAAGGCCGGCTATGCGCCGCTGTTGACGCGGGTGATCGCGTCACCGCTGCCGGCCATCGGCGTTGCCGCGGTTCTGTTCATCGCCGCGGGTTTGCTGTTCACGCGGCTGGGACAGGAGTTCACGCCGACGCTGGACGAAAAGAACATCGTGATGGAGGTCAAGCGTGTCCCGAGCACGTCCATAACCCAATCGCAGGCGATGCAACTCCAGATCGAGAGCGTCGTCAGCAAATTTCCCCAAGTGGCGTTCGTGTTCTCCCGCACCGGAACGCCGGACCTCGCCGCCGACCCGATGCCACCGAGCGCGTCCGACACCTACATCATCGTCAAGCCGCAGGCCGAGTGGCCCGACCCGTCGATGACGAAAGACGATCTCATCAAGCAGATCGAAGCGGAAGCCTCGAAACTTCCGGGCAACAAGCTGGGCTTCTCCCAGCCCATCGAAATGCGGTTCAATGAGCTAATCGCGGGCGTACGCGAGGATCTGGCGGTCAAGGTCTTCGGCGACGATTTCGAGGAGATGCAGCGGACCGCGGGCAGCATCGCCAGTGTGCTGCGCCGCATCGACGGCGCCCAGAACGTCAAGGTGGAAGAGACCACCGGTCTTCCGTTCCTGGAGATCAAGATCGACAAGGCCGAAATCGCCCGCCGCGGCCTCAGCCTGCTCGCGGTCCAGGATGTGATCGAAGCCGCGGTCGGCGGCCGGGTTGCCGGGCTGGTGTTCGAGGGCGATCGGCGTTTCCAGATCATCGTCAGGCTGAACGATGCGCTGCGCAACGATATCGCGGCGCTGGAAAACCTGCCGGTCCAATTGCCGCGACTGACTGCAAATGCCGCCGTGGCGTCCGTGCCCCTTCGCGCTCTGGCGACCTTCGAGCAAACCGAAGGCGCCAACCAGATCAGCCGCGAGAACGGCAAGCGGCGTGTCGTCGCGACGGCCGAAGTCCGTGGACGGGATATCGGATCGCTGGTTGCCGAGGCACAGGCGGCCGTTGGCGAGAAGGTCAAACTGGCACCAGGGACCTGGCTCTCCTGGGGCGGGCAGTTCGAGAATTTCTCCGTCGCCCGGCAGCGTCTGATGTTCGTGGTCCCCGGCTGTTTCCTCTTAATATTTCTGCTGCTGTTCGGTGCCCTCGGTTCGGCGCGGGACGCGCTTCTGGTCTTCAGCGCGGTGCCCCTCGCGCTCACGGGAGGCATCGCTGCGCTATGGTTGCGCGGCATGCCATTCTCGATCTCGGCCGCCGTCGGCTTTATCGCACTCTCCGGGGTCGCGGTCCTGAACGGATTGGTGATGCTCAGCCAGATTCGAAGACTGATTTCGGAAGGTGTGGGTACAAGCGCGGCCATCAGCCAAGGCGCTCTGACACGGTTTCGTCCGGTCATCATGACGGCATTGGTCGCCTCGCTCGGCTTTGTGCCGATGGCGCTTGCGACGGGTACAGGGGCCGAGGTGCAGAAGCCGCTGGCGACCGTAGTGATCGGCGGGCTGTTGAGCGCGACACTGCTTACCTTGCTCGTCTTGCCGGCGCTCTATTCCTACTTCGCGTCCGTCGAAAGCCAGACAAAGTCCGACCGTGCGTTCGCTCCACGCCGGGCCGCCGAATAGACCTTGAAGGTACCACATGCTGACGAAAATACAGGATTGGTTCGGTCTGTCGCCGCAACGGCAATCAGTTGACCTCGGTCACGGGCATGACGACGGCCGGGGCCATGGCCACACACACGGTACGATAGACCCCACCATCGCGACGACAACGCGGGGCATCTGGGCTATCAAATGGTCGTTCATCGTGTTGGCGATCACGTCCATTCTCCAGCTTGGAGTCGTTACGATTTCGGGCAGCGTCGCGTTGCTCGCCGACACGATCCATAACGTCGGAGACGCGGTGACCGCAATCCCTCTCTGGATTGCTTTCATGTTGGCACGCCGCAAGCCGAGCAAGACGTTCACCTATGGTCTGGGGCGCGTCGAGGATCTGGCGGGCGTGATCATTGTCGCGATCATCCTGTTCAGTGCCGTCTTCGCCGGCTATGAGGCGATCGAGCGCCTGATCCATCCGCAGAGTATTGATTTCATTCCGTGGGTGGTTGCCGCCGGCATCATCGGATTCATCGGCAACGAAGCCGTGGCGGTATTCCGCATTCGGGTCGGGCGCGAAATCAACAGCGTGGCTCTCATCGCCGATGGTTATCATGCGCGCACCGATGGTTTCACAAGCCTGGCCGTCGTCGCGGGTGCGATCGGCGTTTGGCTAGGATTTCCGCTTGCAGACCCCATCGTGGGTCTCCTCATTACGATCGCCATCTTCGGCATCGTCTGGCAGTCGTCCAAGGCGGCGTTTGTCCGGATGCTGGACGGCGTCGATCCCGCCATCACCGACGAAGTCATACACGCTGTCGAGCATGTCAAAGGTGTCCGCCGGATTCTTGAAGTCAAGGCACGTTGGCTTGGACATCGCCTGCTCGCTGATATCGGCATCCAGATCGACGCCGACATGACGATGGCCGACGCCGACCGTTTGGCGGACAACCTCAAACATGAGCTGTTCGAGCATATTCCCGGCCTCAGCGTGGCCAACGTTCGCGTTTCGTCGCGATTTGCCGGCGATACGGTGGCGCCCGCGAACCATCATGCGCCGGAGCCGTTCCAGGTGCGGAGCCATCTGGCGGAAGGAGCGCTTTCGATCGCGAGCACACCGGCGGGCGAGCGGATGCGGCTCACCTTGAATCGCCCCATTGATGGATTGAACGCCGTCGTAGTGATCGCGCGGGGCGGCGAAGTCGAGACCCTCGCCCTCGTTCCCGATTCCGCTGATCATCACAGCTTCGTCAGCGCAGTCGCACCCGCCGAGCCGCATGAATTCGACGCGCGGCTTATTCTGTCGATAAATGGCGAAGAGGACGTTCAGGAATTTCGTATGGAGGAGCCGGCGGGCCACGGTCATTGAAACTCCGAGCAGCCGCCCGCTATGCAACTTGGGTATCCGCCTAGCTAAGACGTCGGCTCAGGCCTCGCCATTCCGGTTGCTGAACCGAACGCCGAGTGTCGGGAATTCCGGACGGCGACGCCACCCAAGCGACGCGCCGGTTGCCGAGTGGTTGCGCACCGTGCAGCTAATCGCCCCTCCCCCGAAGGAAATCGTCGCGGCCTTCGGGATCCGGTGGCGCGGCGCCGATCTATTGTCATCTTCCATCCAACATCCTCCGCTTCCTCCGGCCGACCAACGCTCGCCTTCGGCTCAGTGCTTGTGTTCGCCCCTCTGCGCAGTCTGCATCCCGGCCCCGGCCTTCCCGCCTTTATCCGGTTTCTTATCGCCGCCCTTGTTCATCGACTCCATCTCTTCGTCCGGCGGTGCCCTCGCCACCACGTCCTTGTAGTGCTCTGCGGACAGGCCGGGCAGCTTGGTGACGAAAGCGACGATACTCCAGATGGCCGCATCATCGTGCCCGAGCCCCCAGGCCGGCATGCCACTCATCTTCAAGACATGCTTCGTGACCCAGAACGCCGTCTTTGGATCGATGCGCTGCTCCGTGAGATTCGGGGGCTTCAGGTAGAGGCCGGGCCGGATTTCAGAATCCGATTGCTCCGGCGCAAGATGGCAATTCATCCGCCTCGCCGTGATCAACCGCTATTCGATCCTGCTGTCGGGCGGGACGAGCTCGGGCAAGACCACGTTCGTGAATGCGATCCTCAAGGAAGTGCCGGTCGACGAGCGCATCATCACCATCGAGGATACGCGGGAGATCAACCCGGTCCAGAAGAACTACCTGCCGCTCATTGCCTTCAAGAGCGACCAAGGAGAGCGACAACATTTGCCGACATGGGTCGTCGACAGTTTCAATCAATATATCGCGCTCGAGCCGGAGACGCGCAACAGCGCCGTCTTCAATGTCAACATGGCGATGTCGCTCTGGAACAACGGGCTGATTTCAGCGGCAACGGAGACCTCAGACTTCGACATTCGCGAGCTACGCCGCCGGCCGATGACGATCTTCATCGGTTGCACCATCGCACAGTTATCGATCTTCCGACCGCTGATCCGCATCCTGTTTCAGCAGGTCCATGATCTGATGATGGTGAAGATCCCCCGCGAGGACGAGCCACACCAAGTGCTGCTGATGCTCGACGAGTTCTATCATGTCGGAAGGATGGACTCGCTGATCTCGAAGATCACGATCAGCGCCGGCTATGGCTTCCGCATGGCCATCATCATGCAGGACATTGCGCAGCTCGATGAGCTCTACGAACACGCGCATCACGACGGTGTCCGGTTCCCAGATCAAGCTGTTCATCCAGATCAACGACCTCGTGACGTCGGAGTTCGTGTCGGAGGTGCTGGGCGAGACAACGCAGGTCTACCAGACACCAATCCAGCGGCCCGGGCAGGGGATATTCGCGCCGCGCGTCTGGTCTCCCCACTACACGCCGCGGCCGCTGCGCAGCCCGCTCGAGCTGCGCGAGATGTCGGCACGGCGTTCAATCCTGCTGGTGAAAAACTCGCGATCGTTCGAACTGACCAAAATCCGACACTAGACGCCCACGCTGGCCGCAAAGAAGGACGACCGTCGCGCCGCCGTTGTCTCAACGGTGCGTCAAAACTCCTGTTATATTCATGGGAACGTCACGGCGCTTGGCACCGCGGGTCGTCATCCACGCCTGCGTGGAGCCGTGCGGCCACCGGGCGTTTCGAGAGGTCGTTAAGCTCAAGCGGTGCGTTGACTCACTCATTTTTTGCAGGTGCCCCGAGTGAGGAGCTCTGGCCAAGCACGACGCCATTCACCGATTGGCCATACATCGACATGGGTGAGTCGTGATACTTCTTGCGGGTTTCGGCAACCGAGCCCGAGAATCGCGGATCCTGAGGACGCTCCTGGCTATCGATAAAGGTCGCCACGTCCCAGGCTTCCTGATCGCTGAGCGTGTTGCCCTGGCTCAGCGGCATGTTCGCTTTGATAAAGCCGGCGGCATTCGTAATGGAGCTCATGCCGGCTCCCCAGTTGTACGAGCGCGCTCCCCATAGGGGCGGAAACACCACCGTGCCGTCGGACGAGTTTTGTCCCTGCCCCGTAACTCCATGGCAGACAGCGCATTTTTGCACATAGACCTGCTCCCCGTGACCATAGTCGAGCTTGGCAGGCTTCGGTAGTTTCGGATAACCGCGACCGGGCAAATCGACGCCGGTCGGCGCACCCTTCGCCAGGAAATAGGCATAGGTTTCGATGGCGACGAGAACGTTGTCGCCCAAGGGGGGCGCCTTCCCGTTCATGCTATAACGAAAGCAGCCCTGTACTCGCTGCTGAAATGTGTTCACATGACCGTTCTTGTCGCGGTACGCCGGATAGGCGACGTATGCGGCCCAGAGAGGCGCGGAGTTCGCGAGCCGGCCTCTGTCGATATGGCAGTTCGCGCACTGAAGCGCGTTACCGACGAATTCCTTGGCATTGTTCTGAGTATCATGGAAAATATCCGAGCCGAGCCTGACCATTTTGCCGAAATCGTCGTCGGGTATTTCGTCGTCGCGCGGAGGCGTGAAGACCTGCTTCGCCTGCGCGCCCTTGTCAGTCGCATTTGTGTCCTTCGTTGATGTCCCCGCGGTCTTCGGGTTTTCTGGCCGCGGAAGCGAATAGCCGACAAATCCGGCCAGCCCGAGAAAGAGCAAGCCCGCTGCCCAGGTTTGCGGGTTGGGTCGGCTTTCGCTCATGGCTTCGTTCCTTTCTGCCCTGCAGATGCCGAAGCGACTACTGGCAGGCTGGCATAGTATGCGCCGACCGCGGCCATCTGCGCTTCATCGAGCTTGCTCGCGATCCCCGTCATCAAATTCAACGGATCGTTGCCGCGCTTTCCTTCCTTCCACGCTTTCAGCTCTTTTACGATATATTCGGCGGATTGGGCGGCCAGCTTCGGAAACGAATCACCAACACCTTGTCCGGCCCGGCCGTGACATTGCCCACAGCCCGGCAAGCCCTTGGACCAATCTCCTCGCAGCGCGAGAGCAGCACCTATGGCGAGGGTCTTGTCATCCGGCTTTTTCGGCTCCTGCACTTTGGGGGCCGACAATGCGCCGTAAAAGGACGCCACCGCTCCGCGCTCGTCCGCGCCAAGCGCCTTGGCGATGGGGTGCATGGTTTCACTTTCGCGTTTTCTGTCGGCAAAATCGTTGAGCTGGCGCAGAAGATATCCGCTATCAAGTCCGGCAAGCCTCGGATAAGCGGCATCGAGCCGCCCCTCGCCTTGATTGCCATGGCAGGCGGAACAGGCAGGCGCCCCCTTATCGTTGCCATTCGCTGCTATGCCGCTGCCGTCCGCCGCAATCGCGGTCGCGATGAACAGTCTTGCCAGCAAGATCATGAAACAGCCAGCCGAGACTAGCGCGAGAAGGTTGACAGACGTCGTCGACCGAGCAGGCAAGTTCTCGGGAGCTTCCGCGCATTCCGCTGCCCTTTGATCCCCGGATGGTGGTAGCGACTGGAATGCCAAAATGTATGTCCCGTAAGTCCTGCGATTTCATCACACAGGAATAAACCGCCCCAGACCCTCGTTCGGATGAGTTGATTGCCTCCGAAAATAGTCTTGTAGTGCATTGATCGCCTTGACCGGCAAGTCTTGCCGATTCCGACCAAATTTCTGAGGCACACCTTGGGCGGTCACGAAGGCTGCTTTGTAGCTGTGGTCCGCCGCTAGGGCCGCGTCTGCCGTAAAGATGTGCTCGATTCGATGGCCCGGAGGATTTTCAAGCTTGCCGTAGATGGTCAATCCCCTGAAGCGCTTGAGGTAGCCGCCCATCTGCCCGAAAGGATCGGCTGAAAATGTCCGCTCTAGGCTCTCCTCCATCATCTCTTGGATTTCCACGCCGGTAAGGTCTACGGTCGAGATCGGCGGATTGCTCGGAATGATATTCCAGAGATCGTTCATGGTAACCGGGCCTGGTGGGACCGGTGCACCATATCGCCAACCATTTGAAAATGCGATATCCGTTTCCCCGGCTTTCGCAGCGGCCGCAAGGAGCACATCGTCCATCGACGCGGAAAGGATCGTGTCGCGGTGCAATCCGATAGGTGTATTGCCGACAATCTCTGCCAACATGGCGCGATGGGGACTCATTACTTCGTCAACAAGGCGCTGCATCACCGGGTCCGGCTCTATAGCATCGCTGACGGAAATAAGCTGATGCTGTACATCAGAAATCCTTCCGTCGGTTACGTTCAGGTCCAGCCGTCCAACAAAGGATCCATGGCAACCGGACTGAATGATGAGTGTGTTCCCGATCCGGGCGGGGCGTTCGAGCCGGTTGTGCGTGTGACCGCTGACGAGGATGTCGATGCCCTTAACGGAGGCCGCGAGTTTGACATCTTGAGGAAAACCCAAATGCGACAATACGACAATCAGGTCGACTCTCTCGGCGCACTTTAGCCGATTGATCTCTGCAGGTAGCTCATCTAGACCCAAGGTGAAGCGGAGGCCCTCGCTGAAATGTGGCGGCATGCTTTTGTCAAGGATTGTAGCTGCGATTCCGATCACGCCGACGCGCAGTCCGGCGCACTCGAGAGCCACGGATGCGGGAAAAGCTCGATCACCGGTCGCCTTGTCGTAGCAGTTGATGGCGAGCATCGGGTGGTCAAGCCGATCGACCACCTTGCGGAAGTGCGCGGGGCCCCAGGCAAACTCCCAATGCGCCGTCATAGCGTCGAGTTTCAGCGCGTTGACGAGCGGGATCAAAGCTTCACCGCGACTTACGGCGGCGGGGTATGTCCCATGAAACGTATCACCATTGTCGAGAACCAAGACATTGCCAGGATTTTCACGACGCGCGGAATTTAACAGCGAAGCGATTCGCGCGTATCCTCCGAGCGTGGGGTAAGACGCTTTGCTTCCGCTCCAGACAAGCTCTGGATGGGGTTCCAGGTAGCCATGTGTGTCGTTGATCTGAATAACTGTCAGATTGCAGGATTGTGTCATTCGACCTCCGCTACGCTGGCGGAGCTTGCTTGGCTCCAATGTCTGCAATTACTTCCTGCAGCGCAGCGCGGACGCTTGCTGCAATTCCAGCGAGCTTGGGGTTCTCGATTGCTTGCATAGACGCTACCGGATCCACAGCTGAAATTTCAGTACGACCCGAATCACGCTCTTGCAGGACAACATTGCAAGGAAGCATGGTGCCGATTTTATCCTCAGCCTGGAGCGCTTGGTACGCCATTTTTGGGTTGCAAGCGCCCAGGATACGGTAAGGATGAAAGTCCACATCCAGCTTCTTCTTTAATGTTTGCTGCACATCAATCTCGGTGAGCACACCAAAACCATGTTTCTTCAAGGCTTCGGTAGTCGCAGAAACGGCGGCTTCCATCGGCAAATCGACAGTCTTAGAAAAATGGTAGCTCATGAGCGTTTCTCCAGGCGCGGTAAAATATGCGGGGTTAGCTTCGCTGTTAACGCCGTTCGACAGCTAAGGTTCACTGACATCGCGAATGGCTCGGGTCGAACGACAGCACGCCTACCACTAGCCGCGTTCAGTCGGCGGCAGCAGCACCGGCCGTCGCGGTGACTCCAGCCGCGACCGAGAGCTATTTCCTAGCTCGCCTTCGCACGATTCGTAGCACTCCCGTCCACAGTAGGTTCAACGGCTAAAGCTAACGCGCGGTCGATTGCAATCGCACCCGATCCGTTAAAGGCGAAATGAATCAACGCGCCAAGGATAGCTATATTCTTGAACAACGGCCCGGCGTGGCCGGGAGCCACGTGCAGCGTAATCGTAATCGGCACCAGAGTCATGAAAAGCGCGACGGACGACAGCCGGGTCATAAAACCGATAGCAAGCGCGACCCCGGCCGGAACGAAAATAGCTCCGGAAACCCAGAGCAAAACAGATGGATTGCCGATCGTGTTGATTGTATTTGCCCACGGCGATTCAGCTATCCGCTCAAGCATCTGACGATGCTCCACGAAATGTCCGAGCCCGCCAACGATGAAAATGAGGCTGAGGCAACCGCGAAAAATGAGGTCCGAGAAGCTTGAGTTTGTTTTCGAGAACCGCTGTAATTGCGCAATAAATGTCACTCTTCAATCTTTGAGATGAACGGCCCAGGCGCACGCCAATTAACGCTCTCGTTTATCGGCCAGAGGACAGGTACTTGGCGAGCGCTGCACCTGCCAACACCAGCACCACGATGACGACAATCCATGTGAGGCCCATGCCAAACATCATTCCTCCGCCTGTACCGTCCATCATTGTCTTGGGTCCTTCTGTTTAGATTGCACTAGTACGTCACGATCCGACTCACGCCGCGCTTTCGGTTTCGCCGCCCGCCTTTTGCATCGCCGGGAATCCACCGGCTACATGCGAGACGTTGGCGATACCGATGCTCTTGAGCGTCTTCGCAGCCAGCGCTGATCGGTTGCCGGAAGCACAATAGAGCACCAGCCGCTTGCCGCTGCTCAACGGCTTGACATGGGTTGGGCTGTTGGGGTCGGCATGGAATTCTAGGAATCCGCGTGAGGCATGCACCGATCCCTTGAGAACGCCAGTCTTGCGTCGCTCGTTGGTTTCCCGGACATCGACGAATACCACATTCGGGTCGTCCATCAGTTTCACGGCGGCGTCCGCCGAAAGCGTCTCGACCTCCGCCGTGGCCTCGGCGACGAGTTCTTTTGCGCTCTTAATGTTCATGGAGGTCTCCTTCATTCCAGGGCGCGCTTTCGAGCGCCCCAAGGGGGATTTTGAGATAACGCCGGCCGTTCGACTCTGGATCGGGCAGCCGACCGCCTCGAATGTTCACTTGCAGGGATTGCAATATCAGTTTCGGCATAGGCAGTTTCTTGTCACGAGTCTGCCGAAGCGCCACGAACTCAGCTTCGGTCTTCGCCTCTCTAAGGTGAATGTTTTCGGATTTCTGCTGTCCCACCGTACTTTCCCAGGCGGGCTGGCGCCCGCCTGGCATGTAGTCGTGTCCGGTGAAAACCTTGGTGTCCTCTGGCAACGCAAGAATCCTATGGATACTTCTCCAAAGTGCGTGCGCATCCCCACCCGGAAAATCGGCGCGTGCCGTTCCGAAGTCTGGTTGGAACAGGGTGTCATGAACGAAGATTGCATCTCCGACACCGTAGGCGATCGAGGCAAGCGTATGCCCCGGCGTAAACATCACCTCGACATCACAACTGCCGATTTTGAACCGCTCGCCGTCGACGAACAGCTTGTCCCATTGCGAGCCGTCGGTCGGGAAGGTGTCGGAGTAATTGTAGATTTCTTTCCAGAGCTTCTGCACTTCGACGACCTTTTCGCCGATCGCGGTCTGGACGCCCGTTTTGCCCCTGAGATAGGCCGCTGCCGAGAAATGGTCGGCATGCGGATGCGTGTCGAGAATCCATTCGAGCGTGTAGCCCTCGTTCCGCACATGATCGAGTAGCTCATCGGTCGACCACGTAGCTGTTGAACCGGACTTTTCATCAAAATCGAGAACAGGGTCGATGATGGCGCAGTGCCGGGTCTCGGGATCCGCGACAACGTACTGCACACTGAAGGTGCGTTTGTCGAAGAACCCCTTGACGATTGGACGCCCCTGCAACGCTGACTTCACCATGCAACCGTCCTTTCCTGGAGATAAGAGATGTTCAAGCCGCGAACAGCGTCACCGTTCCGCGCGCGACGACGTAGAGGCCGACCAGAATAACCAGGCCAGCGAACGTCAGATTGAGTGACCGCTTCCTTGCTGCGAGCGCTTTTCCGAACGCCACACCGGCGACGCCGCCAACCAGGCCGCCGAGAACGAACAGGCTGGCAATCGGCCAGTCGATCATTCCGGAGATTGCATAGCTCGCTGCAGTTGCTGCCCCGAATGCTGCGACGGCAACGAGAGAGGTGCCGATCGCCATCGTCAGGGGCATCCCGGTCGCAAGCATGAGGCCGGGCACGATCAGGAAACCGCCTCCAATTCCGAAGAAACCCGACAACAGTCCGACCGCAAAACCGATGCCCAGCAGCAGCGGTAAAAGCTCGCGTGCCGTTGTCATCGACAATCGCACCTCCGGATTCCCCGCCGTACTGCGGCTGCGCAGCATGGTGATTCCCACGATGATCATCAGCGCGCCGAACAGGACCAGGAGTTTCTGCCCATCGAGCGCTTTGGCCACCGTAGAGCCCGCAACCGCCCCGAACACGCCGGCTGACGCAAAGACGGCCGCACAGCGCCACTTCACATTTCCGGCGCGGGCATGGCTCACCACGTTGCCGAGTGCGCTCAGTGAGACCGCAATAGCACTTGTGCCGATAGCGACATGTGGCGACGTGACCCCGACAGCGTAAACCAGAAGAGGAACTGCGAGGATAGAACCGCCGCCCCCGACAAGGCCGAGCACCAGACCAACAATTCCGCCCGAAATCGTTGTCGAAATGCCGACGGGAAAGTCCATCATGGCTCAGCAACGCTCCCTGTTACGCCTGAGCCATTCGATTCCACGGAGCAAACGCGAGAATTCGGGCCATAACGCAGGTGCCGGTGCTCCCGGCGATGACCAGACCGGCGCCGACGAATCCCGATAGGGCGTAGAATCCCGGATGCAGCAGCGCGCCCAAACCAACGCCAAGAATCACGAGACTGCCTGCCGCGATCTGCACCTGCCGCATTATTTCGATCGGCCGGCGGGTATCCTTGAGAACCGGCAGCCCGGCCGCTTTCCAGGCGTTCAGTCCGCCACGTAGAATGTGTGCGTCGCCGCCGGCAGCGACCGCGAGCTTTTCCGCCGCTGCACCGGTTCGGCTTCCTGACCGGCAGTGAAAGATCAGCAGCTGCGCCTCGTGCCGATCCAGCGGAACGGTAAGGCGGGACAATGGAACAAGCTTGGCATTTGGGATACGCTCGCGCGCATGTTCGTCCGGTTCGCGCACGTCGATGAGCAAGGCCCCCTCTTCATTGATCAAGCGCAATGCTTCCTGTGGATCATGATGTGTGGTCATTTGTGTTTTCCTGATTTTCTGACCGGCTTACAAAACAGCCGATGAAGCGTCGCAAAAAGCTCTTCAATCCGCCCGTCCGCGATTCGGTACCAAACCGTGTGGGAATCTCGTCGAAACGTGACGATTCCCTCGTCGCGCATTTTCGCAAGATGTTGAGACAGCGCGGATTGGCTAATGCCGACTGCATCGACGAGGGAACCCACGGTCGCTTCGCCGTATTCGACCAGCTGGCAAAGAATCATCAACCGACGCTCGTTCGCGAGCGCACGGAGAATGCCCGCCACTTCCATGGCGCTTTTCTCAAAGTCCGCGAGATTCAGCATAGTCGTCACTATGTCACTTGCATTGCATTAGTAGTTGCTAATTTAGTGTGTTATGATATTAATTCAAGAGGCCTCGTGCAGATGCCAGTCCGGATACTCTATTCGCGTCACGGAAGGTGGCCGAAACAGGCCTTAAATGCGCGTTAGCCGCAAAGGGACGCCCGGTCGATATCTCGGATGACCGTTGGGTTCTTCTCCCGCGATTGAGCCCAGGGTTCTGATATAATATTAGATATTGCTAATTTTTCGGCCGCCATATCTGTTTCTCATCAGCACGTAGGCGTTCGAATGACATCCATTGAACCGCAGGCGTACCGATGAAATTCAACCGCCGATCCTTTCTTGCCGGTGCTGGGGTTATCGGCGCAGGCGCCTTCACGTCCTATTATGCCGATTGGACCGCGGCGGATGCGGCAGCGGAACGGCAGCCCCTGCGGATGCCTCCACTTATTGACGCGCGGAAAGAAGGCAACGCGGTTGCGCTACACGTGCAAGCGGGCACGACTGAATTCTTTCCGGGACGAGCGAGCGCTAGTCTCGGGTACAGTGGGAGCTACCTTGGTCCTTCAATCCGTGTCTATCAGGGGGACGACGTTGAGATTGCCGTGACCAACACGCTGAACGAAGACACCACGGTTCATTGGCACGGCCTTCTCATTCCAGCCGAACTCGATGGCGGACCCCACCGGATCATCACCGCTGGTAACGTTTGGCGTCCGGCGCTGCCTATTCGCCAGCCAGCCGCCACGCTGTTCTATCATTCCCACGTTCACGGGCGGACTGGAGTGCAGGTGTATTCCGGGCTGGCAGGCTTGCTGCTTGTTACCGATGAGGCCGAGCGGGCTCTTGCTTTACCCTCTGAGTACGGTGTCGATGACCTTCCCGTGGTCATTCAAGACAGGCAGTTCGCGGACGGGCTAATGGTGGTCCCGCAAGGAATGATGACGATGATGCAGGGACGTCGTGGCAATACCATCTTGTCCAATGGCACCCCGAACGCCACGGCGCGTGTTCCAAATCGATTGGTGCGTCTGCGGCTCGTAAATGGGTCTAATGCCAGAATCTATGACCTTTCGTTCAGCGACAATCGAACGTTTCACTGGATCGCAAGCGAGGGCGGTCTTCTCGATCGCCCCATCAGCGTCAGCTCGCTCACACTTGCGCCGGGCGAGCGCGCCGAGGTGTTGGTGGACTTTTCGAATGGCCAAGCCGTGTCCCTCAAGACGGCTCCGGACACCAACATGCCGATGATGACGGGACCGCTGGCAAAAGCACGCAATTTCGCGAAGGAAATTCTTGGCGGTCAGGGCGAGACAGTTTTGCAGTTTGACCCCGTTGGAGGCCATGGCGCGCCTAGCAAGATTCCAGAGCGCCTTGTGGAACGGCCGCGTGCGGATCCGTCGAAAGCCAACACACGACGCCGATTTGTTCTGAATATGGGGATGGGTGGAATGGGCATGGGGGGTATGATGGGCGGAGGGACGGACTCGGGTGGCGGCATGGTCATCAACGGCCGTCCGTTCGATATGAACCGCATCGACGAAAAAGTCCGGCTGGGTGATACTGAAATCTGGGAAGTATCGGGAGAGATGATGTCCCACCCCTTCCATATTCACGGAGTGCAGTTCGAGGTCCTTAGTCGCAACGGCGGCAAGCCGATTCTTCGCGACGCCGGTACTCGTGACACTGTAGTCATTAGAGCGCCGGTGGAATTGCTCGTGCATTTCAATCAGCCTGCCGAAATAGCGCCATTCATGTATCACTGTCATATCCTGGAGCACGAGGACAACGGCATGATGGGACAGTTTCGCACAATCTGACATCGATCGAATAGCTGCAACCGCCGTTCCATTCGATCCCTCTTGGCAGGGAGTGCATAGAAGCCCTTACCCGCCAAGATGGAACTTGCATCGCCGCTCATCGTTCCGTCCGGCCAATGACGGCCATCAATTCGGCGACCTTCTTTCGCTGGTCTACTTTGTCGCCACTCGCGATGGCGTGTTCGACCCAGTGGGAGACATGGTCTTTCAGGACTTCTTCCTCGACCCGCCGCAGCGCGGCACGGACCGCTGAAATCTGCGTGACGATGTCGATGCAGTAACGCTCCTCCTCCACCATCCTGGAAAGGCCGCGCACCTAGCCTTCGATCCGGCTGAGGTGTTTTTGACAGGGCTGGTCCGACAGGGCAAGCTGCTCGATTACGTTTATGTTCCTACCTCTATTCGGCTCTCGCCTGGATGCCTGCCAGCCCTCTACGGCAGCAGCAGTATGCAGGCGACGATAAACGCCGCGAGAATTGCCGAGATAGAAGCGGCTAAAGGCCATGCCGCCGTCAGCAAGCGGCTTATCGAGCAGGTCGCCCACGGTGGCTCCCAGTGGCCGCGTAAGGATGAACGCACTCCAGAACAGCAGGGTGCGTGATACATTTGTATAGAAATAAGCTCCAGCAATCACGACAAGACCGGCACCGAATACGAGCGCACCCCTTTCATAACCGAGCCCGGTCGTGTCAGCCATCCAATCACCGAGCGCCGTACCCAGGTTTGAGAAAACAGAATAGCGCCCCAGTAGAACATCTCGATCTTCGGCGAAATTCACGGTGTCGACGGATACCGAGCCGGCCGACCAATACCAAACGCCTAGGGCTGCCATGAGGAACAGGAAAAGGATCGATGCGCCGCCGGCATAACCGATGCCGAGCGATCGGTCCGCAAAATCGGCCATGGTGGACCCCGCGGTCGTGGTTGCAACGATTACGGCCAATAAAGGAACGGGTGGAATTTCTTCGCGGATACCTGTGCGGCGATGGCTGCAACGAAGATGCTGATAAAAATCGCGCTGCCGATTGCGTAGCCAAGATGCATCGACATTAAGACGGCATCACCGGCAGTTTCGCCGAGCGTCGTGGCGGCGACCTTGATGATCCAAAAACCCAAAGTGACTACCGGAACTTTGCTTGCATGAAGATCGATAACACTGACTGTTTTGCGAGGAGCTTCCATTATTTGATCAACCTTGTCGTTAATCCGGGAACCGTAGGCCAAATTTTGTCGCACCTATTCCGCTGCGCAACGTGACTAACCGAAGCGCGAACGTCTGGATGCAAGTGCCTGAGAACAGTTAGCCCGACAGAGTTAGGAGCGAATTAGCCCGCCGCCTTGACAGGAGCCCGAAGTGATCATGACCCGGGAAGCATTCGCTGCATGATCCGGTCGCGCAAGACGAAGACATGTATGAGGGCTGCAATAACGTGAATGCCGATGGCGATGAGCAGTCCCCATTCGGCTGTTTGATGCCAGCCACCGATCAGGCGGCCAGCGACGGATTCGGGAGCGGTCAGCATCGGCAGCGGCACAGCGAAAAAGAATGATATCTGCCAGCCCCTAAACGATGCAAAGAACCAGCCTGTCACGGTGGTTGTAAAGACCAATCCATAGAGAAGCCAATGAACGTTCTCTGACATGAGACGCTGCCAGCGCGGCAGCGTATCCGCCGGTGCGACAGGGTGGAACAGACGCCATACAAAGCGCAAGACGATCAGCATCAGGATGATAAGCCCGATCGAGATGTGCAAAGTCATGGCTTTTCCGGGCGTCGCGCCCCGCCGAATGTCGGGCATCAGCCAACCGATCGGGAACTGGACCAGGAGGAGCGCCACGATCATCCAATGGAAGACCTTGGCGGTATTTCCGTAGCTGAGTTGTTTTGTCATTCGGCAATCTAAGTCTCAATGAGAAGGAATGGATCGCAGTCTCAGTCTGCCTTCTTCTCGGCCTTCTCCGCCGCTTCGACGATATCCCCGTCGGTGAACAGAATGCCCTTGAGAATCTCTCGCCACTCCTTCTTGCGTCGAAGTAGAAATTCCAGGTCCATGCCGAAATGCTTGAACTCCTCCTTTTGAGCATTTTCCATGATCGCACGGGCTTCCTTGTCCTTCTCAAGTGAAATTCGCTGCTCATACCAGCCGATTGCCTCGGCTTCTTCGACCAGCCCGGTGATCATCCGCGCAAAGGTGCGTATCTCCGAGGAGAGTTCGGCAGCGGGCTCATGATATTGTTCGGTGGCCATACTCTGTTCCTATGATTGTTCGTTGGAGTCGATTTTTGGCCGCATCAGGGGTTGCATTGGTTTATGCAGATCCGCGAAGACGGCGTGCCGTAACGCTGAAAAGAGGGATTGATCGCAGCGGCGTACCCCCTATACACGATTTAGAATCATTCTAAATAGAAAAAATGGGTGCGTCGTGAAGAAATTTTCCGATCTGTCTGAGCGCGAAGTTTTGGCCGTCGCCATTTCCGGCGAAGAAGAGGACAGCCGCATTTATATGAGCTTCGCCGAAGATCTCAGCGAGCGCTATCCGGAGTCTGCCAAGCTGTTCGAGGTGATGGCAGAGGAGGAAAAAGGCCATCGTCATCTGCTGCTCGAAATGTACGAAAAGAGCTTTGGGCCGAATCTGCCCCCTATTCGGCGCACCGACGTGAAAGGCTTCCTGAGACGCCGTCCGGTTTGGTTGACGAAGAACTTGTCGCTCGACGTCGTCCGCAAGGAGGCGGAGATCATGGAGTTCGAAGCGCAGCGCTTCTATTCCAAGGCAGCGGAGCAGGCTACCAACGTGGGAGTCCGAAAGCTCTTGGGGGACCTGGCGGAAATCGAGAAAAGCCACGTAAGCCTGGCGGCAAAGCTTACCGACAAGATTCTCACGCCGAATGTCCGCGAGGAGGAGGACAGGACACGCAAACGCATGTTCGTCCTTCAATATGTGCAGCCCGGCCTCGCCGGTCTGATGGATGGTTCGGTCTCGACTTTGGCGCCGCTTTTCGCTGCAGCCTTCGCCACCCATCACAACTGGCAGACGTTCCTGGTAGGTTTGGCGGCATCAATCGGAGCCGGTATCAGCATGGGCTTTGCGGAAGCGCTGTCGGACGACGGCTCATTGACCGGGCGCGGCTCGCCATGGTTGCGCGGGGGGATCTGCGGGCTAATGACGACGCTGGGAGGACTGGGTCACACGATCCCCTATCTCGTTCCCGACTCCTGGCAGAACGCGTTTTGGATCGCAACCGCCATCGCCGGTGTCGTCGTATTCTTCGAGCTTTGGGCGATCGCATACATCCGGGCCCGATACATGGACACGCCGTTCCTCCAAGCCGTTTTCCAGATTGTGCTCGGAGGCGCGATTGTGCTTGCGGTCGGCATTCTTATCGGAGCCGCCTAGTGTCGGCGTGAAGTGAGCATACCCGCCACCCTCGTCAGCACGGGTGAAGACGCTCGGGCGATAGCCGCCGCGGCATTTAAGCGGCGATCAAGGACGGAAATCGTCCAAAGCCTGGTGGCGGGTGCCGTGTGACACAGGGTTTGTTCGCGAGATTGGTCGCGGACGCATCTCCAGCTTGATTGACAGCAATCAGATGCCTCTAATCGCTATCGACGGTTTGTCGTTTGACGGAAGCAGCATATGCGAATTCTGCTAATTGAGGACGACCCGATGATCGGCAAAAGCCTGGTCCGTGCGTTGCGCGATCAAGGCATGTCCGTTGATTGGACAACGAGCGACATTGAGGGCGAAGAAGCATTGGCCGTCGGAGGCCACGCGCTGGTGCTGCTGGATCTGGGGCTGCCTGGCAAATCAGGACTGGATGTTCTCAGGACCGCGCGAGCGGCCGGAAACAAAATTCCTGTCGTCGTGCTGACGGCTCGCGACGACCTGGACAACAGGATCGCTGGTCTGGACCTGGGAGCCGACGACTATATCACCAAACCATTTGAAGTACGCGAACTCGTCGCACGAATGCGCGCCGTCATGCGAAGGCAAAGCGGTTCCGCCAGATCGGTGCTCGAAGCAGGTGGGATTACATTAGATATGGAGACTCATGAAGTGGCCTTCCGAGGCAACCACGTCCTGCTTCCCGCTCGCGAATTCGCGCTGATGCGAGCTCTGATGGACAGACCCGGCGCTATCCTGTCTCGCGAACAGATCGAGAAGCGGCTCTACGGCTGGGGCGAGGAAGCGGAAAGCAATGCGGTCGATGTCTTGATCCACTCGGTCCGCAAAAAATTTGACAAAGACATCATCCAGAATGTCCGGGGGGATGATCATCAAGACCTCGCCATGAACTCCTTACGAAACACTGCGCTTGTGTGGATGACCTCGCTCCTGACAGTCGTGGGGATATTAGCAGTCGTGATTTCGTATCAACTGGCGCGAAACGAGGCCGCAGGCTTCCTCGACAGCCAGCTACGTCAGATCGCACTCAACGCCGGCCAGGGATTGGTCGCCGACGCGGCACCCCCGGCAGTCTACGATCCGGAGGACGACTTCGCTATTCAGATATGGGACGCTCCGGCAAAGAAGATCAGAAATTCTTCCGGCGGAATAGAGGTGCCTCTTCAGGCAAGTCCGGGCTTTGCGACAATTTCGGCAAGCGGCGAAGAGTGGCGAGTCTACATTGGGCGATGCCCGACGTACCGTGCAGGTCGCACAGCGCATGGTCGTTCGACAGGAGCTCGCCGAGAGCGCTGCGATCGCCCGCGGCCGCGCCGATCCTGACCGTTATTCCGTTGACCTGGCTCGTTATTGGCTAGTCGCTTGGCGGCGTAATGGGAAGTTGGCGCAGCTTGCGCAGGCGATCGCCGATCGCGGCGGCGATAGCAAGGAACCTCTCTCCGTCGAGGGAGTGCCGAGGGAGGTGAGGCCCCTGGTTGACGCGATGAATATTTTGATTGGGCGTTTGCAAATCGCGCTCGATCAACAGCGGCGCTTCGTTTCCGATGCCGCCCATGAATTGCGGACGCCCCTGACGGCACTACAGCTTCAGATCGAGAACTTGTGGAACGATGCCCCCGTTGGCAAAACCGGGCAGGCAGCTTTGGAATTGGGCAACGGGATCCGCCGCGCCTCGGTCCTGCTGGAACAACTTCTCCGGATGGCGAGGTTCGAAGCACCTGTCGGGCTGGAGCATTGGGCACGGATCAGCTTGTCGGGCCTCATAACCGAATGCGTGGCCGACCAGATGGCGATCGCGACCGGCAAGGAGATCGATCTAGGCATCGTTGCGCGGGATCCCGTTGAAATCTCGGGCGCGCCGAGCGACTGAAGATTCTTTTTGGAAACCTTCTGAACAACGCAGTCCGCTACACTCCGCGCGGCGGGATGATCGACGTCTCGGTGCGATTTGCGCATGGCAACGCCGTTGTGGAGTTTGTGGATTCCGACTACGGGGTGGCGGAGAGCGATTTGCCTCGCCTTTTCGATCGATCTTTTCGGGCGGCTCCGGCTGAAATCGATGGCAGCGGATTGGAGCTTGCGATCGTGCACGCGATCGCCAGGCGTCACGGATGGGTCGTGACGGTCGAAAACCGGACCGATCGATCGGGCATGATCGCGCGGGTCACCGGGCCAGGCTTCCTCATTCCCTCCTAAGTCTTCGCGACTACTTTGGGCCAGTAAGTCCATCCTTGCTGATGGATCGCTATTGGAATTCTCCGTGATGTTCGAAGCGTTGACCGATCGCCTTTTCGACGCAATCGCGGCAGCGTCAACGCTTGCAGGAGGGAGCCTCACCTTCGCAATGTTGTGGGCTCAATCTGCTGTGTATCTCGGTCCGTGCCCTGCTCGTCCTCCTCTGGATTTTGGGGCGCACGCCGAGCGGCGGGCTGCCGTCGATGCCGGCTTTTCGTCGCTTCTGGCGTTGACGACGGCGGTCATCGTCTCGTCCGTATGGATGCATCCTCGTCCCTTCACGGTTCTGCCAATCCGCAACTATCTCAATCACACTCCGGACAGTTCCTTTCCAAGCGATCACGGCACCCTGTTATTCGCACTGGGCTTCGCACTCTTGATATCCACATCCAGGCCAGGTCGTCAGTTTGGATCTCTGGCTGTGGTTCTGGGCGTCTCGGTGGGCTGGGCTCGAATCTTTCTCGGCGCTCACTATCCATTGGATATTGTTGGCGCTGCCGTGGTAGCCGCGATAGCCGTATTGGTCGTTGCATCGCCCGGGGGGCCGCACAATTGGCGCACGCCTGACCGTTTGGGGGGGAGCATCTTTTTGGCTGGTCGATCGCTAAGAATCTACGGCAACGCTTTTAAAAATCGACGTCCCGTCTTCGATCTGAAACTGTTTGGCATGTCAAATGAACGATAAGCGGACTGCATCGCGACATCGCGTTTTCAAAGCGGGGAAAATAGCATTTGATGGTGGTGTGATCGATTGCACCGTTCGCAACCTTTCAAAAACCGGCGCGGCGTTGGAAGTCGAGAGCCCCGTCGGCATTCCTCACAAATTCACCGTGGTGATCGAATCGGATCGCATCCGGCGGGGTTGCCATGTCGTTTGGCGGAAGGAGCGGCGCATTGGCGTCATGTTCCACAACGACCCGGAAAACTGAAATATGGTTCGCGCGGAAGCCCTTGCCGTGTGGAACAAAGTTGAATTTCAAGCAATGTCTAAATGCCTTTTCGATGAGTCCCTCATTTTCTCCTAACAATTGATGGCTACAGATCCCTGACGGTGGCGACTTACGGCATCCAGGAAATCCACACGTCACAGCTTGCGAACAATCTATCCCGCGCGACCTTGATCGGACTTACTCTTCTGACCGCGACCGCTTCGTCCGCCATGGGCGGCAGCAGCTTCGCAAAGGAAGCTGCGATCACCCTCGATCAGGCCCGCGCCGCCGCGACGAAGGCGCAGCCGGGCACAATTCTCGATCAGGAGCTCGAGCACCGCAAGGGCGGCTCCGGCTTGCGTTACTCCTTCGACATCAAGGTCGGGGCGATCACCCACGAAGTTGGCATCGACGCCAAAACCGGAACCGTTCTGCAGAACTCGGCTGAAAAGCGATGATGTGACGCGGTCGACCATTCGGAGACAGGATCATGACCCGTGCAAGCCCCTCACGGCCCCATTCCCTCGCTATAGCCGGCATTCTCGCCGCGAGCCTGGGCCTGGGACCACATATTATGACAACTGCGATGGCGGAGGATACCGTGATCGCTCCGGAGAAGAATCCCCCGGGCGACATTCCAGACAGTCAGGTGTTCATCGAATATCGCTCGCCGCTCGGGTTCACCATCAAGGTACCGGAGGGTTGGGCGCGTCGTGAGACAAAAAGCGGCGTCACGTTCAGCGACAAGTACAACACGGTGCGGACGACAATTGAAGAACACGTTGAACCGCTCACGATTGCCGTTGTGAAAAACGAATTGACGGCTCAACTCGAGATGTCCGGTAAGGCGGTACGAATCTCGGGGGTCACATTAACGAGTGTTCCTTCGGGGCCGGCCATCGTCATCTCATACGCTTCGAATTCGGATGCAAATCCGGTGACCAACAAGGCGATCCGCCTGGAGAACGAACGTTACTTCTTCTGGAAGGGCGGTAAGCTTACCACCTTGACTCTGTCGGCGCCATACGGCGCGGACGACGCCGATCAGTGGCTCCTGATGGCGAAGAGCTTTAGGTGGCTCTGATGATAACGACCACGACGACGCAAAGCTGCGAATATCGTTGCAACATCGTCTGCGTCGTTTGGCGACCGCAAGGCTTCGCGACGCTGGCCGTTCGCCGCGCGATGAGAGAGCTGCAAACTGAACAATCAATGGGGCGCATCCTATGATCGCGATGGAAAATCAGCGTGTTTCGACCATGCTCAACAAGGTTCCGGAAATCACTATCTCGTTCTGGATCATCAAGGCCCTGGCCGTGACCGTCGGCGAGACGGCCGCCGATTTCCTGAACACAAATCTGGGTTTTGGACTCACGGTCACCTCGTGGATTATGAGTGCGTTTCTTGCCGTCGCACTGATCGTACAGTTCGCGCGCAAAAAATATGTCCCGTCGATCTACTGGATCTCCGTCGTGCTCATCAGCGTCGTCGGCACCTTGATTACAGACAATCTCGTCGACAACCTCGGCATCAGTCTCAAGGCGACCACGCTCTTTTTCGGCATGGCGCTGCTCGTCACATTCGCCGTGTGGTATGCGGTTGAGCGAACACTGTCGATCCATACAATCTATACGACGCGCCGCGAAGCGTTCTACTGGCTCGCTATTTTGCTCACCTTCGCTCTCGGCACGGCGGGCGGGGATCTCACAGCAGAAGGGCTGGGGCTGGGTTACGCACAGGCGGGACTCATATTCGGCGCGCTAATCGCGGTCGTCGCATTCGCCTACTATTTCCTGAAGATGGATGCGGTTCTGTCATTCTGGCTCGCCTATATTCTGACCCGCCCGTTGGGAGCTTCGTTCGGCGATCTGCTTTCGCAGCCGCTCGACAAGGGCGGACTGGGGCTCGGCACGACGCTCACCAGCGTGATCTTCTTCGTATGCATTTTCGGCCTCATTGTTTTTATGACTATCAGACATGGCAATCGCGGATCGTCCTATAAAGCATCCGGTAAAAGCTGAAGTTTGCATTCAGATCCGGCGACCTTCAAACGAGCACAAGTTCGTTTGGAGGTCGCCGGATTCGTGCAGGGCCTGGTGTTCGTGTCCTCCGGCGATAGCCATTGGCTTGAGTATGGGTCGGATTCCGCGATCCATCCGCGATCAGAGACAGACGGGAGTCTGCGAGCAGCCGAACCCCTTATTCGCCACTAAGTCCCGACGATTATGTTTTCGAACGGGCACCTCGCACGAGAAACCGACATGTCTCAAAAACAATGTGAATCCGGATCGCGCCAATGGTGCATCCAAAAGGTCAGAACGACCGCCGGAGGAGGGCTTTGATGGCGGCTATTCAGGCCTTCGACCTCTATCGCTTCTTTCACACGCGCGACTCCGAAACGTTGGCTTTGCGCGGCGTAAACTTGCGGATCGAGGCAGGAGAGATGATTGCCATGGTCGGGCCCTCCGGGAGCGGAAAGTCGACGTTGCTGTCCTGTCTCGCGGGGCTCGACGAGCCAGACGGCGGATACGTCGAGCTCTCCGGCGAGCGCCTCACAACACTCCGGCCCGAAGCCGTGCGGGCGAGCCGCCGAGCGGAGGGCATCGGCATTCTGATGCAGCCCGGAAACTTGTTTCCGACTTTGTCCATTGCCGACAACGTCAGGCTGCCGATGGCCATGATCGGCAAACCGAACGCGGCAAGGATTGGAGCGCTCTTGCATGACGTCGACCTCACAGACCGCCAGCATGCCCGTCCAGGCCATTTGTCAGGTGGCGAAGCGGCGCGAGCCGGATTGGCCGTCGCTCTGGCCACCTCCCCGCGCGTTCTTTTTGCCGATGAGCCCACAGGGCAAGTCGACGCCGCGGCAGAGGAGCGCGTGCTGGATCTTCTTGGCAGACAACGCGCGGCCGGGACTGCAATTTTGATTGCGACACATAGCCAGGCGCTCGCCGGACGGGCGGACCGGGTCATTCGCCTCGAAGACGGACGTATTGTCGATGTCTAAATCATTCATCCAAGCGATCGACGTCGCCAGGCAGTTTCGGCAGGCCAACAGAACTGTCGAAGCCCTGCTTCCTGCCTCATTCGTCGTCCGGTCTGGCGACCGGATTGCCCTCGTCGGTCCCTCCGGCAGCGGGAAGTCAACGCTGCTGCACCTGATGGCGGGACTCGACACAACGACTGGCGGAAAGCTGGCCTGGCCTGAACTCGGTACGCGCAGCGGGCTGCGCCCGAGACGGATCGGAATGGTGTTTCAAACGCCGGGCCTTATCGCGCACGACGCTTTGCCGCCCGATCCGGGCGCCGCCTTCATTCAGGCGCAGCAAACCGCCAATAATTTCGAGGCGCGCGTCGCCAACAATCTCGTCGCTCGATTGGATGGCGCGCGCAGTGACGCCCTCTACGCCAAGGTGCTGTTCCTGTTTCTTGGTCTTCCGGGGGTCACGCTCGCAATCCTTTTGACTCTGGCGGTGGCGATGTCGGGGACGGAGCTGCGGCAGCGCGAGCAGGCGCTTTTGCGAACCCGGGCGCATCGCTGGCGCAGATATTGCGGTTGGCAGGCGCCGAAGCGCTGACCATCGGAACCGTCGGAGTGGTCCTCGGCATCGCTCTCGCCGGTCTCGTGGCCTGGACCTCATGGCGGGTGACGGACGCGCGCCTTATCGCGCCCTACTTCGCTCTGGCGGCCGCAGTCGGTTTCGCGCTCGCCATCGCGGCGTTGTCAGCACGCTCACCACATAGGCCAGCGCAAACATAGAGGCGAACGTGACCGGCATCCACCGCCAGCCTGCCGTTTCACGCCAGATGGCGAGCGTCGACGCGCATTGCGGCGAAGATATACCGCGCCAGCAGTGAAAACGCGGTCGCTAGACATCACTTGAAGAGCTATGAATGCAACAGGTGTTGCATTGAACTGACTACTCAGATATGCAACAGGTGTTTCAGCGGAGAGATATCTCATTCCAATTCAATGGCTTCTTTTCTTGGGGCAACTTCCTGCCGCTCCGTCCAGCGGGCGGGTTGCGCTGTGGAGACGCCTTCGCGCTGCCGGTGCTGCCAGCGTGCTGAATGGGGCGTGGGTCCTACCTGTTACGGACGAGCACAAACTGCTTTATGCCCAGCTCGTCGAGATAGTACGCGCGCAGGGCGGCAGCGCCACCGTCTTTGCAACCACTGCAACCAGCGAAGAAGAAGAGCAAGCCATCGTTGCCCGGTTTCAGGCGGACCGAGCACGCGAATACGACGAGTTCTCCGAGCGCTCCGGCGAATTTTTTGCCGAGATCGAAAAGGAGACGCGTCGTCGGAAATTCACGTTTGCAGAACTTGAAGAGATCGAGGACGACCTCGACAAGCTTTCTGCGTGGCTCGCCAAGATCAAGGCGCGCGACTTTTTTCCCAATGCTCGGATACAGGCGGCGAAGGAAACGCTAGAAACCTGTGGCGCCACCTTGCGAACCTTTGCCGACGAGGTCTATGCGCAAGAGGGCGTTGTAGACGCGACTGAGGTCAGCACTGGTTCGCTGGATTCCGACATTCCGAATTCTTCTCTCAAGAAGCGCGAGAGACCCCGGCATGGCTGACCACGTTCTGACGACCTCGATGGCGCTTCGAAACCTGCCGCGCGGAATCTGGGCGCTCGGGTTCGTATCGATGTTCATGGACCTCTCATCCGAGATGATCCACGCTCTGCTTCCCGTCTATCTCGTCACCATGCTCGGAGCCTCGGCGCTCACGGTCGGGCTCATCGAGGGTCTTACCGAAGCGACGGCGATGATCACCAAAATCTTCTCCGGCGCGCTGTCTGATTGGTTGGGCCGCCGCAAGCTGCTGGCCGTTATCGGCTACGGGCTTGCCGCCCTTACCAAGCCAATCTTCCCGCTCGCGACTACGATTGAGTGGGTCGTGACTGCTCGCTTCCTCGACCGCGTGGGAAAGGGTATTCGCGGGGCACCGCGCGACGCGTTGGTGGCCGATCTCGCGCCCGCTCCGTTGCGAGGAGCAAGCTTCGGCTTGAGACAATCCCTCGACACGATCGGGGCCTTCCTCGGTCCCCTCGCCGCAATCGGGCTTATGCTTTTCACCGGCGATAATTACACCGCGGTGTTCTGGATCGCGGTCATCTCCGCGTTCATCGCGTTTGGCCTGATGGCGTTCGGGGTGAAGGAGCCGGAACGCGCCATTGACGCTGCGGCAAGACCCAAGCCGCACTTCGCCGATGTCTGGCGGCTCTCAGGGCCATTCTGGGCCGTGGTAGCGGTTGCGGTGGTGCTGACACTGGCCCGGTTCAGCGAAGCCTTTCTGGTTCTGCGGGCTCAGAATGTAGGTCTCGCGATTGCGATCGTACCCGTCGTCATGGTCGTTATGAACATTGCTTACGCATTCGCGGCTTACCCCGCCGGCGTACTGTCCGATCGGTTCGGGCGTCAGGGCGTCCTGATCGTCGGCGTCGCCACACTCGTGGTCGCCGATCTGCTCCTGGCACTCACGACGTCAGTGCCCATCCTTTTGTTCGGCGCGGTGTTTTGGGGCCTGCACATGGGCCTGACCCAAGGGCTGCTTGCAACGCTGGTGGCGGACACCGCGCCTGCCGATCTGCGCGGAACCGCGTTTGGAGTGTTCAACCTCGCGAGCGGGGTGGCCATGCTCGTCGCCAGCGTGGTCGCCGGAGCGCTCTGGGATGTCTACGGACCGATCGCGACTTTCCTGGCCGGCGCGACTTTCACCGCCATCGCTTTGGCCGGCCTGCTCGCTCTACGAAAGCAATTCCGGTTCAGACAACACTTCATCAGCTTAGAGCAATCGGAAACTGTCGATGGATGTGAGCATGGCCGGTAGCGAGCACAAGAATCCCAGTGGACCTAGGCGTCGAATCGTCCGGCTTCTGGCTATTCTGGCGGCGATCGGAGGTGTTGGCGTGCTTGTGGTCTGGGGTTTCCTCGCCGGACGCGGCGAGGCAACGATGGAAGCCGAGCGAGAACGTCCGGTCAAAGCGCCCTTACGCGTGTCGACCGACGGCCGGGGTCAGCCCGTCGTGACCCTCGACGCCGCAACGCGTAGGCAGAGCGGAGTCGATGTCACCAAACCAAAGCCGACGCAATACCAGGAGCAAGTCCGCGCCTACGGAACAGTGCTTGACCTCGACAAGCTGGTTACGCTGGACAACAATTATGTAACCGCCGTCGCCCAGCTTCAGAGCGCTCAGGCCAGGATCGTTGCATCGAAGGCGGCTTTCGAGCGCGCGCAGGCCCTTTCCAAGGACAACATCACAACTGTGGCGCAGCTACAATCGGCCCAGGCCACATTCGGTGCGGATCAAGCCGGAGTCGCAACGGCAGAAGCCCAGGTCAAAACGCTAAAAGCAACGGCGCTGCAGGAGTGGGGAACGGTCATCGGCAAGGCACTCATCGAGGGCGGCCCGCTGGTGACGCGTCTGATCGAACGTCAGACTTTCCTCCTCCAGATCACGCTGCCGCCTGGGACGTTCATAACGGCGGCACCGAAGGCGACGGTTCAATTCGGCGCAAGCGCCTCGCGCCATCAAGTCGATTTTGTCTCGCCCGCCACGCAAACGGACCCAAAGATCCAAGGCCTGAGTTTTTATTATGCGGCCGATGCCGCGAGCAATCTGTTGCCAGGAATGAACGTCCTTGCGTTCCTGCCGTCCGGTGCTCCCATCGATGGAATTGAAATTTCAGCCTCGGCCGTGGTGTGGTGGACGGGGCGGGCATGGATCTATCTGCGCACTGGCGCGGACACGTTCACGCGCCACGAAATTCCAACCGATATGCCCGCGCCCGGAGGCGGCTTCATCGTTTCCGTCAAGAGCCTCCCACCCACTCCGGAGATTGTGACCCAGGGAGCACAGATCTTGTTGTCCGAAGAATTCCGCGCGCAGATCCAGGTCGGCGAGGACAACAAATGACGCCGGCAACCCCCGGTCCCTCAGCCCCGTCGGGCTTGCAAGCGAATGTGATCGGCTTCGCGATCCGCTTCCGCGGCATCGTCGTGGCGTTGGCGTTGCTGCTGCTCGGCTACGGCATCCTCTCGGTTATTCGCGCGAAATATGACGTTTTCCCGGAGTTCGCACCGCCCCAGGTCGGCATCCAGACCGAGGCGCCCGGCCTTACGCCAGAACAGATCGAGGTCCTCGTCACCCAGCCGATCGAGAATGCCATCAATGGTGTCCCCGGCGTGCAATCGTTGCGGTCCACCTCGATCCAGGGGCTCTCCGTCATCACAGTTATCTTCGCGCCCGGAAGTGACATCTATCGGGATCGGCAAGTGGTGGCCGAGCGTCTGGCGGTCGCCGCACAACAGCTCCCGGCGGGGACGGGGCCGCCGGGAATGACGCCGCTGACCTCCTCGACGAGTACCATCCTTGTCGCCGGGCTCACCTCCGACACACACTCGCTGATGGATTTACGCACTATCGCCGATTGGACGCTGCGCCTGCGGCTTCTCGCCGTGCCGGGCGTCGCCAAGGTCGCGGTGTTCGGCGGCGATCTTCGTTCGCTTCAGGTTCAGGTCCATCCGGACCAGCTCATTCGCTATAATCTCACCCTCACCGACGTTCTGACCGCGGCGAAGAAGGCGACCGGCGTGCGCGGTGCGGGCTTTATCGACACAACCAATCAACGCATCGTCTTCCAGACCGAGGGCCAGTCACTCCAGGTGGAGGATGTTGCTCACACTGTTCTGCTGAACCAGGGCGCTTCGAGCGTGCTTCTCGGCGACGTCGCCGAGGTGGTCTATGCGCCGGAGCCGCCGATCGGCGGCGCGACGATTATGGGCCAGCCCGGCGTAATGTTGAATGTCTCGGGGCAATACGGGGCCAATACGGTCGAGGTGACCCAGCGCGTCGAAGAGGCGCTGGCGAGCTTGCGGCCGGGGCTGGAGAAGGCCGGTATTAAATTTCACGGCGATCTTTTTCGCCCGGCCAACTTCATCGATACGGCCACCAACAATGTCCGGGACTCGCTGGTTCTTGGTGGCATCCTCGTCATTGTGGTGCTGTTTCTGTTCCTGTTCGATCTACGCAGCGCAGCGATCGCCTGCACGGCGATCCCGCTGTCGCTGCTTGCCGCCGTCATTATCCTCGACGCTTTGGGGCAGAGCCTGAACACAATGACCTTGGGCGGGCTCGCGATCGCCATCGGCGAAGTGGTTGATGATGCGGTAATCGGCGTTGAGAACATCGTCCGGCGTTTACGCGAGAACAGGCGTTTGCCGGAACCTCGACCGGTGGGCCGGGTCGTACTCGACGCCTCGCTCGAAGTGCGCGGCGCTGTCATTTATGCGACCTTCGCGGTTATCCTTGTCTTCTTGCCCGTGCTGACGTTGCCAGGTCTCGCCGGCCGGTTCTTTGCGCCGCTCGGCATGGCCTATATCTTCGCCATTCTCGCATCGCTTGTCGTGGCACTGACGGTGACGCCGGCGCTCTCGATGCTGCTGCTCACCGGCCGCGGACGAGGAGGCGAAGGCGCGGGTGCGGTCGCGCATGATAGAGAGCCGCCCGTCGTTCGCTGGACGCGCGGGCGTTATGAGCGAATTTTGCGCGGTATCGCCATCCATCCGCGGACGGCGATCGCCGCCGCTCTGGTTTTTACCGTGGCCGGTTGTGCCGCCCTTCCGTTCTTTGGTAGCGCCTTCCTGCCCGAACTCAAGGAAGGGCATTTCATTCTTCACATGTCGGCTGTGCCCGGCACCTCGATTGCCGAATCCGAGCGCCTCGGCGCGCTTGTGACCAAGGCTCTGATCGCTCTGCCGGTGGTGCGCTCGGTCGCCCAGCACATCGGCCGCGCCGAGAAAGCCGACGACACCGCAGGCACGCATGAAAGCGAGTTCGAAGTCGACCTCAAATCCGGATTATCGGGCGACCAGACGGAAGGAGCGCAGGCCGACGTACATAAAGCGCTCCGCGGGTTCGCGGGAGTCAATTTCGCGGTAACGCCATTCCTGACCGAGCGCGTAGAGGAAACCTTGTCGGGCTACACGGCTGCCGTCGTCGTCAACATCTTCGGCGACGATCTCGACACGCTCGATCGCGCGGCACGGGACGTCGCGCGTACCGTTGGGGGTATCCAGGGTGCGGCGGACGTGCAATTGCAATCGCCGCCTGGCATGCCGCAGTTGACCATTCGACTCCGGAAAAAGGACGTGGAGCGCTGGGGCTTCGATGCGGTGGACGTCCTCGATTTGGTCCGCACCGCCTATCAGGGCGATGTTGTGGGCCAGAGCTATGATGGCAACCGGGTTTTCAACGTCATCACGGTGCTTGACGCCGAGAGCCGCAATAGTATCACCAAGGTCGGTGACCTCGCGCTACGCGCCCCGAGCGGCAGCTATGTGCTTCTCAAGCAAATCGCGGACATATACGAAACCGCCGGGCGCTATCAGGTATCTCATCTCGGCGGCCGACGTCTCCAAACGGTGACGGCGAACGTTGCCGGCCGTGACGTCGCCTCGTTCGTGCGGGATGCTCAGGCCGCGGTCTCTGCCAACGTAGAACTCCCGAGCGGGGGCTACGTGGAATTCGCCGGTTCGGCGCAGGCGCAGGCGCAATCCCGGCGCGACCTGCTGATTCATTCGTCGATCGCCGCAATCGGCGTGGTGCTGCTGCTGTCGATCGTAACGCGCAACTGGCGAAACCTGCTGCTCGTTCTCGTCAATCTGCCCTTCGCGCTCGTTGGTGGCGTGCTGGCGGTATTTGCGACCGGAGGCGTACTCTCACTCGGTTCGATGGTTGGTTTCGTGACACTGTTCGGAATCACGCTGCGCAACTCGATCATGATGATCTCCCACTATGAGCATCTGGTCGAAACTGACGGCATGCTTTGGGGTCTCGAAGCTGCAATCAAAGGCGCCGGCGACCGGCTGACGCCGATCCTGATGACCTCGCTCGTTACTGCGCTCGGTCTCCTGCCTCTCGTGATCGGAATGGGAGATCCAGGCCGTGAGATAGAAGGCCCCATGGCGCTCGTGATCCTGGGAGGCCTGCTGACCTCGATGGCCCTGAATTTGCTTGTCTTACCCACCCTAGCCCTGCGCTTCGGGCGGTTCGAGTCGGCCGTCGATGAACTCGGCGGCGGTTCGCCTGAATTGGCGAAACAAAACTCGAGCTAATATCTTACCAGTACCCGCAGCCGAATGTTTCCGGAACGAGCGAACTCATCGGCCATCTGGTGCTCTCGACCCCCGCAATGAGCGCGATCGATGCATTGTCGAGCCACGTCGAGCCGGATGAAAAGGCCAAACATTCCGGCGGCTACCCGTCCTCTGAATATAACGACAATATCGACGCGATCCGAACGAGGTCACGTTTCGGTCATCACACCCATCCTCCGACCGTTCGCAAACCCGTGCGACGGCGGCGTGGAGCGTCGACCGCTCTTCTAGGAACTTTATGCTTTCACTGGGACGATGGCCGGACGGCGCGTCGAGCATCGAACTCGGATCGATCGTTGACCGATTTGGTCGGAGCGACTAGTGTTGGAGTACAGATGGGGATGGAGTCCCCCGATACCCGCCCGTCGTGGGCTGATGACTCCTGCTGGGATGGGGCTGCAAAGCTCCGTCATGGCGGGAGCTTTGTTTAACCCGCCATAGGCGGGTTTTTTGTTGCCCTTCGATGATTGCAAGGGCAGCCGCATGGACATTCTTACCAGGCAATTGCGCGAATGGCTTAAATTGATCGCGGGCGATGGCTTTGCCGCGTCAATTCTTGCTGCCGTCGCCGCGGTCTGTTTTCTCGCGTTCGGATTGGGCGTGGCCTACGACCTCGTCGGCGGCCTGCTTGTCCTCGGACTAGTCACCGCTATCTTCGAAGCGCGGTCGCGCGCGAAGAATCGAAGATAGCGCGATGCAAGCGTATCTGATCGTGTTCCTTGGCGCTGGCATCGGCGGTGCTTTCCGACATGGAGTCAACGTCTGGTCCGCTCGCGTCTTCGGTCTGAATTTTCCCTACGGCACATTGATCGTCAACATCGTGGGGTCGCTGGCGATGGGTTTGATCGCCGGCTATTTCATGGCGAGCGGAAGCGCCTCCCAGCACTGGCGGTTGTTTCTCGCGACCGGCATTCTTGGCGGCTTCACTACCTTTTCGTCGTTCTCGCTCGACGTCGCCCTGCTTTATGAGCGCGGCGAGTTGGTGGTCCTCGCCTTTTACGTTCTGGCTTCGGTGTTGGCGTCTGCTACGGCGTTGTTCATCGGACTCTGGGCGACGCGGAGTTTAATTTCTTGAAAGGGTTACATCGGCAAAGGCATGTCGCGAGGGACGCCGTTTGGCCGACGCAAAGGAGCGCGCATGTCCTTTGACAATCCTGCTACGCAGCCATCGATCGACCGGCGTCTCGTCCTCGTCCGGCACGGCCAAAGCGAGGGAAATCTGAAGAACATCTTCACTGGCTCGCGCGATCTCGGTCTGACGGAACAGGGAATTGCCGAAGCCGGCAGTGTTGCGCAACGGTTGCAAGCGTTGGATGTTCGGTTCGATATCGCCTTCACCTCAAGGCTTCGACGGGCATGGCAATCGTGTTCGATCGTCCTGGAGAACATGGGACAAGCCAATGTCCGGCAGTGTCGCAATGCCGCACTCAACGAGCGAGACTACGGCGATCTCACTGGTCTGAACAAGGATGAGGCTCGAACGCGTTGGGGCGACGATCAAGTTCATCTGTGGCGCCGCTCGTATGATGTGTCGCCGCCGGGCGGAGAGAGCCTGAAGGATACGTCCGCACGGGTATTGCCATTCTTCATCCAAACGATCTTGCCCGCAGTCATGCGCGGCGACAGGACGTTAGTGGTTGCCCACGGGAATAGTCTGCGCTCCCTGGTCATGGTTCTGGACAGATTGTCGCCCGAAACAGTCACCTCGGTCGAGTTTGCGACCGGCGATATTCATCTTTATCGCCTCGCTGCCGATACGACCGTCGCGCAAAGGCAAGTCTCACTGGCATCAGGTGAAACATGACATTTCCCACATTCGTACCGGCAATACCGATCCAATGCTTCGCCCTCGATGCCATCGAGAAGAGCGCGACCGCTTTCGGCAAGCCCGTTTTGCTGATTCACGGCGACAATCATTACTTTTCCATCGAGCCGCTGAAGAACGGCAAGGGCCGCCCAACCCCAGGCGTCAACAACAGCGATACCCTGGTTCACGGGTTTCGTGCGCTGCGCGATCCCGATCCACCCGGCGTATCCGGATTCGCGCCGCTCATCATTCCAGAGAACGGCTTCGGGTGCACCAAAGTGAACTGCGGGCGAAATGGCATCCATCGGCGTCATCATCCGTTCGGAATTGCTCGTCGGAGAGCAGCCGCATGAAGAATTTTGTCAGTCCATCTTTCTTTCGGCTGTTCGATCTTTTGATGAGCACCCACAATCCGGGTTCGAAGCGATCGCATTGGACGTTGGACGGCGTCGAGTGCGCGAGAGAGAGGCACAGTTATAGCGGCCCGACGAATGGCTTCGTTGTCGAAGCTTTTACTCTTAGCGGTCCGGTCGTCGGGGATGGATGCTCATGGTCGTGAAGGAATACTGGTGGATGGGCGAAGCCGCCAAAGCGATAAAAACCATCCGGTGGGCGCGCCCGATCAGCGGCAGGCGGCTCGATGCCATCGCATGGTTTCGTAATCAGGAGGTCGAGCTCGATCGCGCGGCGCCTCCGATAGCACATATTGGAAACTCGCAATGACCGAAGGAACGGCGAACGACCGAGGTCGCCAATCAAATGTCGGGAGGTCCTGTCTCGCTTTCTTTGCGACAACGAACCGGTTTTTGAAGTCTCACCCGATTGGCCGCGCCGTGACATATACGACAAATGCGCTTCTCATCTGCGTTGGTCTTGCCGGCGGGTGGGCCATCGGCCTGCAACTGGTTGGGAATATTCACGTCGTCGAACCCGGGGTGCTTTACCGCTCCGCCCAGTTGAACGGGCAGAAGTTGGCCGATGTGATGGCTGCCTACGGCATCAAGTCGGTGATCAACCTGCGCGGAAAAAATAGCGGGTCTTGGTGGTACGACAACGAAGTGGAGGTGACGACCGCGCATGGAGCCTCTCATCTGGACGTTCGAATGTCGGCCTTACGGGACCCGGAGGACGCGACGATCGCCCAACTGATTGAGACGATGCGCACCGCCCCTCGGCCGATGCTGATCCACTGTCAAAGCGGGGCCGATCGGACCGGATTGGCCGCAGCTTTGTTTGAGCGTTTTGTCGAAAGGCGCCCTACCGATATTGCAGCTCATCAAATTTCCTTCCGGTACGGGCATTTTCCGTGGCTCGGAAGCCGGTCAATTGCCATGGACCGAACATATTGGAAGCTTTCGACCGGTGGCTTGCCGAAGACTGAGTAATGTATCGAAAGCGACCCGAAAGAAACGAGCAAACGACAGGAAAGATGATTGCTGAGATCGAAGTTTTTGAACGGCTGGCACCTGCCCGTGACGAGCGTTATCTCAAAACGCTTCATCGATCAGCGACGCGGCGGGGGAAAATCCCCTTGGGCAAACGGAGGGCATGTAGCAAAAATTCGTAAGACCGCTCTATCAGCGGCAGAATACGGTCTGCAACGTGAAGATGAACAGCCCATGCCACAGCAGCACCTGTGGCCGCGACAACGGCGGATCCGACCATATCGAGAGGAAAGTGAACGCCCACGTAGATTCGAGCCAAGGCCGTCGCAAGACCGGCGAGAACCAATACCCATCCCCACCCGCGCTGTACTCGCGTGACGAGGAGACCGAAGCCGAAGGTCCAAAGGAATGTGGTGTGATCGCTCGGAAAAGAGCTGTCGGGCGAGTGGGCGAGAAGGGTGTGGCCCAAGCCTATCGCGAAGGGGCGTGGATGATACCAGAGAAGGCCAATGGTCCAGCTCAGTACAAACGCGGTCAGGAGCCCGGTCCCGATCGAAATCAACGCATCCCGTTGGTCGCGCACGCCTCGAATCCACAAGCATACCGCCAGAACGGCGGCCACATAAACGAGATATTCCGCGGCTACCTTGGCGAACGCTATCGTTACGACATTCGCTGAAGCCGGGGCATTGAGGGCCAGAAAAAGTGCGGTATTCCAGGTTTCCATCGTTCTCTCAGCAATACGTCCGCATCGGCGCGGGAGGAAGGTTAGGACCATCGCGTCTGAATTGGGCGCGGTCGGGGCGGAAACAAAATCGACACTCAATGTTGGCGCTTTCAACGCAGACCCACCATTCTGCGGAAAGATAGGTCGTCCCATTTTCCGTATTCGGCAAGTGTCGGTTTCCTTCACGGAGGATTCGCTCGCCGACAATGATACAATACTCGGTGTACCTAAATTCATCTTGCATCACCGGTTCGCGTCGGTGCGCTGTCTCAAATTCTCATCGGAAGAAGTAACATGATCGTTAATTGGGCGCATGCTTGGCCGCCGGCGATTGCCGCATTTCTGGCCTCACTCGTCGAGTTCGTCGAAGCTCTGACCGTGGTTCTGGCCGTGGGCGCGGTCCGCGGCTGGAGCGGTGCACTGATCGGAAGTGGGGCCGCGCTTGGCGTGCTGCTGGCCATCGTCGTGGCTATCGGTCCGGCGCTCACGCGTATCCCGCTGGATGTCGTCCAGCTCGCCGTCGGACTGCTTCTGCTCCTCTTCGGAATGCGATGGCTGCGCAAGGCAATCCTGCGTTCGGCCGGAGTTATTCCTTTGCATGACGAGAACGCGATCTATTCCAGGCAAACGGAATCGCTGCGCAAGCTCGCGCAGCGTGGGCGAGGATGGGACAAGGTCGCCATCGCAACAGCTTTCAAAATCACGATGCTCGAGGGCACAGAGGTAGTCTTCATTGTTATCGCTGTCGGTTCCGGCGGCGTGGGCTTGCTTGTTCCGGCGAGCGTGGGGGCGCTGGCCGCGCTGCTTGTCGTCGTCCTGCTTGGCTTTGTCGTTCACAAACCTTTGGCATCCATTCCGGAGAATACCTTGAAGTTCATGGTCGGTGTATTGCTCTCCGCCTTTGGGGCTTTCTGGGTTGGCGAAGGCATGGGACTTCGATGGCCGGGGCAGGACTGGTCGATCCTTGGTCTCGTCGCTGGCTTTCTGATCATCGCATTGATCGCAACCTCGCTTTGCCGGGCCCGGTTTGCCGCGCGCGATGCCGCGAAACGATAGGAGCTCATGCATGCGCTGGTTCAAGACGATCATTCTGGAGCTTTACGGCCTGTTCGTGGATGACGGCAGCTTTGCAATCACAATCGTTGTATGGCTTGGCGTCGCGTGGCTTGTGCTGCCATGGCTGATTCCGGGCTCGGCCTGGGGCGGCGCAATCCTGTTCGCCGGTCTTGCCGTGATTCTCACCGAGAGTGTCTGGCGGCATCGGACGTAGGTGGATCTCCTCCGACACGACCGATCCTATCGACCGTCTGACGACCACCTTCGGAATACGATCAAGGCTATGTTTCCCGTTTTTGGTCATCGGAATGCGATGCGGTGAAGCGAACACCGATACGCTTCTCCTTGCGCCAGATAACCCGGCACTGATGCGCGCCGTTCTCCATTACCAGGGAAAAGACGTCAGGAATTCCGATGGGTGATGTCACGTCAAGCTAGGCGCCGTACTCGGAAAGATTTCGAATTGAGCAACTGATCGCACCTCCACCAAAGGAGACCCCGCGACGCGGTGTTGAACGATGTTCCTCCATTTGAGAACTCCATGATGTAGTCTTCAACCAACGCCTAATCTCAGGGACGCGGCGAAAATGCCGCGGGATGCGGTCCCGGCCGCTGCGGAATAACGAGGATACAAACGGTAATGACAACGATGAGGGCCGCCGAGACGGAAAAATCTCCAATGGCAAGCCCCCCGGCGGCGATCGGCTTGTCAAGTGAGTTGGCGATCGTGGCGCCCAGCGGGCGCGTCAGGATGAAAGCGGCCCAGAACAACGTGGTGCGAGACATCGTCGTAAAGAAGTAAAGAACAGCGACGATTGCCAAGACGACGGCGATCACAAGCGCACTGCCGTTGTAACCGAGCCCGGTGTCATCTGCCATCCAGTCGCCGAGCGCCGTGCCGAGGGTCTGCGAGAACATGATGGTCGCCCAGTAGAACGCTTCGACTTTGGGCGACGTAACGGTTTCGACGGAGACGGAGCCGAGCGACCAGTACCACAAGCCCAGTGTCGCCATGACCATCGTGAAGAGCGACAGGGAGCCGCCGAGATAGCCAATGCCGAGCGAACGATCGACCAAGTCGGCAAGCGTCGTTCCGGCGAGCGTGGTCGCCGTGATGGCGGCCCAGTACAGGAAGGGCTGAAATCGCTTCGCCCTAATCTGAGCACTCACGGCCGCAATCAATACGGTGGCAAAGATTGCAGTGCCGATCAGATAACCGAGACCCAACGTCAATGTTACCGCGTTGCCGCCCACCTCGCCCAGGGTGGTCGCGAATATCTTGATGACCCAGAATCCGAGCGTGATTGCCGGCACCTTGCTGGCTTCTGTGCTGACGATTCTGTACATGCGGCTTTCTCCGAACAACGATTGCTGATTGAACGACAAATTGACAAATTGAACATGGGAGCCGCTCTCCGACGGCTACGGATCCTGCATCGCTCGACGCGCCACGCTTGAAAATTTGCGAACGCTCATGAGGATCGCCATCGCTTGCCGACGCAGTAGCGTCATGCCGGATGCTTGCCCGCGCGCTGCGGCAACAGGATCAGGCACGCAAGGATGAAGGCTGCGATCACCGCCGATGCGAGCGGTCTGCTGAGACTGAGACCCCCGGCAGCGACCGGTTTATCGAGGAAGTCGCCGACCGTCGCGCCGAGCGGACGGGTCAGAATGAAGGCCGCCCAGAACAGCAGCACCCGCGACACGTTTGTGCGATAATAGAGTGCGACAACGACGGCCAGCCCGGCCGCAAAGACGAGAGCGCCCCCTTCATAACCAAGGCCGCCGGTGTCGGCCAGCCAGTCGCCGAGCGCAGTGCCGAGGGTTTGCGAGAACGTGATCGCTCCCCAGTAAAACGCCTCGACCTTCGGCGTAGAGACAGTGTTGACCGATACCGTTCCCTCCGACCAATACCAAAGCCCGAGGACGCTCACGAGGCAGAGAAACAGCAGCGATGAGCCGCCGGTATAACCGATCCCGAGCGATCGGTCGGCGAAGTCGGCCATCGTGGTGCCAAAGGTGGTCGAGGCCACGATGGTCGCCCAGTAGAGAAACGGGTGAAAGCGCTTCGCGACGATCTGTGCGATCACGAACGCGATGAGCAGCACCGCGAACAAGGCTGTTCCCGCCAAATAACCCCAGTTCAGCGTCATGGTGACGGTGTCACCGCCGGTCTCGCCGAGCGTTGTGGCAAGAATTTTGATGATCCAGAAGCCGAGCGTGACTTCAGGGACTTTGCTCAATGCGAATTTCTGGGCTGGGGTCATGATTGCATTTCCGTTATGTAGCCGGCCACCCGGCGCGTGCGAGGACGCACCGGGTTTGTTCGTGGGACCATGCTGCGGGTCAGTCCGGATGAGGACCTTCTGTCTTGTTTTCGAGCACCTTGCCGCTCGCGGCATCGACGCCGACTTCCTGCGTCCGCGAGCCGTTCTTGATGTCGAACGAATAACGCAGGCCGCTGCCTCCGGATTCGCGCTCAAGCTCTTCGTCGGTGACTTTCCCGGGATGGGCCTTGAGGGCGGTTTCCCGGGCCTGCGTAATGGTGACCTTCGCTTGACCGGCAAGCTTTTGACCGGTGTAGGCCAGCGCTGGCGCCGCGAGCGCCAGCAAGATACCTGCGGCGCCCAAGGCGCCCAGGCGATACGGGGTAGTCCTGATCATGTGTCTCTCCAATTCGCCCCCGCTTGCGAACGGATGCGCGACGCGTCGGCGACGGCCCGCTCCGATGAGATGACCATGGCCCCGGAGACTGAGGACAAAATGAGCCTGGGTGGGGCGAGAAGAAAAAAGAGCGCTATGCCGGTAATGTGACGCGCGCGAGAACGCCGGCGGCCCCGTCGGGGCGATTCTCGACGGTCAGGACAAGACCGTTGCGCTCGGCAATTCGCCGCGCGATCGCCAGCCCCAGACCGGTTCCCTCGACGTCCGGCGGCGACGCGCGATAGAACCGATCGAAGATGCGGGAAACGGCGCCGGGCGGCAAACCGGTACCCGTATCCAGAACCTCGACAACGCTTCGCCCGTCGCGCAGAGTCAGGGAAACGTCCACCTGCCCGCCGGAGGGCGTGTACCGCACGGCGTTATCGATCAGGTTTGCGAATAGAACGCGCAATTCCTCGACCGAACCATGCAGCGTCGCGGACGTCTCCATCCGGGCCCCGAGATCGATGCCCTTGTGTTCGGCCAGCACCACATGATCGCCGACGCAGTCGAGCAGCAGCGGACCCACCTCAACCGTTTCGCTGAGGGGTGCTACGGGTTCATCGAGGCGAGCCAGTCGCAGCAGTTGACCGACGAGGGCGCTCGCGCGCCTTACGCCCTGCGCAAGTGCCGCCTTGCCAGCCTCGAATTCCGCTCCGACCGAACCGGAACTGTTGATCTTGAGGTTATCTACCTGGATTTGCATCGCGGCGAGCGGGGTGCGGAGTTCATGCGCCGCGTCGGAGAGAAACCGCTTCTGCGCTTCGACGGCGGCGCGCAGGCGCTCGATCAGGCCGTTCATGCTTTCGACCAGAGGCGCCACTTCGACCGGAATTCCGGTGAGGGGAATGGCTGCGGCCGCTACCGCACTTCGATTGGCGATATCTCGCGCCAAGGTGTCCAACCGTCCAAGCATCCGGTTCAGCGCCCAGCCGACGACGAGCCAGGACAGCGGTATGACGATCAGGATCGGCGCCGCGGCCCCCACGGCGGCGCTTCGGGCAAACTCCTGACGAACCTTGTCGCGCTGCGCGACCAGCACGGTCCAGGTGTCGTTGTCCGTTGAATAAACCCGCCAAGGTTCGCCGGCGATGACGACATTTTCAAAGCCAGGTTTCCTCGGCCGCGCGATATTGAGACCGCGAAGCGTGGTATGGACAACGACGCCACCCTTCCAGATCGTTACCGCAATCTGATCTTCCGGATCCTGATCGCTGGCCGGCGGCGCGTCAGCATCGGGAAGACCCAAACCGGCGTTGAGTGCAACCTGGCGTAGCTGCCCGTCAAGAAAATCAGCGGCTTCGTCACGCGCAAGCTTGTAGGCGAGCAACATCGCGGCGGCGCCGACCAAGGTCAGAAGAACGGTCATCGAGACAAGGGTTGCTCGCCGGAGCGATACCGTCGTCATGATTTTTGTACCATCCAGCCCGCCCCCCTCACATTGAAGATGATGTCCTTCCCAAACTTGCGCCGTATCGAGTAGATCAGGGCATCGACCGCGTTGCTTTCCACCTCTTCTCCCCAGCCGTAAATACGCTCCTCCACCTGCGCGCGGGAAAGAATACGACCCGGGCGCTCCATCAAGGCGTGCATCAAAGCGTACTCGCGGGCAGGCAATACCTGCACGATGTCGGCATGCGACAACTCATGGGTCTCGGTGTTGAGCTCAATCGTGCCCGTCACCAGATAGGATGTCGCGCTGCCCGCCCGACGGCGAAGGACCGCGCGCATTCTGGCGAGCAACTCCCGTGTCTCGAACGGTTTGACGAGATAGTCGTCCGCGCCGAGATCGAGCCCGGCCACCCGAGAATCAAGCCCTTCGCGCGCCGTGATGATCAGCACAGGTGTATCGAACCCCCGGCTCCGCGCCGCCTTCAAAAGATCGAGACCTTCAACGCCAGGCAGCCCGAGGTCGAGCAGCACAATCGCATGTCCGCCATCGGCGAGCGCGGCTTCCGCCTCTCCGCCGGCGCGCACCCAATCTACCGACATGCCTTCCTCCGCAAGCGTCCGGGAAAGGCCCTCGCCGATCATCGCGTCGTCTTCCAAGAGCAGAACGCGCATCGCCAATTCACTCACATCCCGGGGCAAAAGGCCACGCTACTTAGGGAAACCGCCGCGCCCACTCGATGGCTTTTCCATTACAATAGAATGGTGCCAATCTTCGGTCCAAGACTTGTGCGCGAACAGGACGTGGTTCATTCGCTCGGACGTCGCTTTATCCTGACGCCCTTGACAGTCTCATCTTACAAACCATGAGGTCGATTGAATCGAGCCCATTTAGAACGTCCATCGGACCTTTCACAGCTTTAATCTTTGCGTAGCATTTCTTGCTCTTATCAACATCTTAAAACTTTTTGCGCTCAGCGCATTCCCGACGCTTACGGTACAGCACTGTCGAACCGATGGCAGCGCAGCTCTGCGGATTTCCGCCAGCTCTTGAGTGTGCCCTAGAGCTGGCGATCAATTTGTGTCGTCGCCAACGCGCGGCGTTTATGGGAGACACGTCTCTGACGGATAGTCATTGTATATGGCCTGCATCAGCGCAGAGCCGCGAGACGAGACGACATAGAGGTTTTCGCTTGCTTCGATATTCAGTGCAGGCGCACAAACATCACGCTCGGATCAATTGCAATGTCATTGAGTACGGTTATGTTCTTCGGAAAGTGCTGAATTGGAATCGCTGCGTTGCACCGCGCGGCGTGATATGTTCATGCGGCTGGGTGGCGATTAATTCAAATTCCGGTCCAATCTCTTCTGACAGACCTGCCGCATCATAACGAATGACTGGTAAACCACTGCATCGCTCCGGGCCGTCTAGAGCAAACGTTCCAATGATAATGTGGCCGCCTGATCTGAGTGCCGTTTTGAGTCGGCGCGTGTAGGCGATGCGATCGGCAGCCTCCGTGAGAAAATGAAACGCTGCGCGATCGTGCCAAATATCGTAATTTTCTGACGGCTCCCATTTTGTCACATCCACCGTCACCCATTCGAGCACTGTTACACGCTCGAACCCGTTGGCAATCAGACCATCAACAACACGTGACGCACCTCCTCCGATATCCACGATGGCTGAGGCCGAAGTTACTCCAGCGAGCTTAATCAGTTCGAGCGATAGAGCCGGGTTCTCCTGAAACCAGCTACCCGCATTCTCACCCTTGCTGGTATAGACTTCATCCCAATGCGCTTGACGATTCTCGTCGCTCATGAAAACTCCCATTCATCACCGGTGATGTAAGGTTGACCCAAAATGGTTACGCCCCCGATACTCGACAATAAGCACGCCTCGTCGCCGTCAGTATTCGTACCTTCGACGCTGCTGCGCGAGGCAAGACGCCAAAAGAATATAGCAGCGGTTCAGGTGCCCTCGGTATGTCTACTGGACCCCGATGGAGACCTCGTGCGTGTCCTACGCGAGACGGGGCGAGCCAAGCCATTTGCAGGTTGGCCCTGTTACCATACCGAGCTCGACACATTCCTGCTTGCGGGGCAGCAGGTAGGAATTATTGGCCGCGTTGTGGGAGCCCCATTCGCGGTGCTCGTGGCAGAAGAATTGTTCGCAAGTGGTTGCCGTTTGCTAGTGAGCCTAACGTCGGCGGGCCAGATCCTGCCATCAAAAACTCCGCCGTATTTTGTCATTATTGATCGAGCGCTCCGCGATGAGGGAACGAGCTATCACTATGCGACCCCTTCTGAATTTGCAGAGGCCGATCCGCAGATGGTGAAAGTGGCGGCCGATGCGATACTCGAAACAACGCTGCAGGCGGTCGTTGGCTCAAGCTGGACGACGGACGCCCCGTTTCGCGAAACCGCTGAAGCTATTGAAGCTGCACGCGAGAAGGGGATCCTTGCCGTCGAGATGGAGGCCGCAGCGCTTTACACTTTCGCCCGGATTGCGGGTGTTCGGCTGCTATGTTTGGCCCATGTCACTAATACTATGGGACAGACTGACGATGACTTCGAAAAGGGAGAGGCTGATGGCACGCGTGACGCGCTCAATATGCTGGGCGCGGTTGTAGGCGCCTTGCTCGCGTATTGAGTTTCAAAATTTCTCGAAGTGATCTTTAGATTCTTTAATCGACCCGTTCCTGGTGTCAGGAATATCGCCGTTCTGCATCGCTTCGTGCGTCTACTGTCAATGTCGCTTAGCTCAATCGAAGCACATCAAATCTTCGGCGACTTTGGTAGGTCCATCGTAATGTTGTCGTATGATGGCAAGATTTTCCTGTAGCGGGCCAAGGCTGCGCGCCATGTTGTGCGACAATACGAGTTGAGCCACGCCGCTCTTGGCGGCGAGTAATCCGATTTCACTCGGCCTCGCATGCAACTGACGCGAAACCGGGTCCGCCATTTCTGGCACAGCGTGATCCATTACGAGGATGTCTGCACCCTTGATCATGGCGGCGAAAGCGGAATTGTCGCCATTCTGGTCACCGGCGAAGGCAATGCGGCGACCGCGGACCTCGACCAAATAACCAAGTGCGGGGACCGGGCCATGTTTGACGCCGATGGCCGTCAATTTGAACCGGTCGTTTCCAAAGGCAGCTTTTGGCGTCGCCGCGGCGGCATTCATTTCGATGATATCAGCGCGAACCATCCCTCCGCTCCCGTCGAGATAACCCGACAGATATCGGAACGCCCCTCGTTTTGGATCGAACAGCGCGCGCATAAATTCCTTCATGCCGGGAAATGCACTGCCGCCGCTGGGGCCGACGATCGGTAACGGGCGCTGCCGCTCACCGAAAAAGCCGCTCTTGAGCAGTGCCGGAAGGTCGGAGACGTGATCGGCATGCAGATGCGTGATGGCGATGGCATCGAGCGACTCGAACTTTGCTTTGGCCTCGCCGAAACGCAGGAAAACGCCTCCCCCAGCATCGACCAGAAGCCGCGCTTCGCCATCCACCCACAACAGATACCCTGAACTCGCCCGGGCGTCGTTTGAGTCCGGGCCGCCCGAGCCGAGAACCTGAACAGCGACAGGTGCGGAACACGCGGCGAAGGCTTTGAGCGGAACTGCCAGCGCTAGAATTGTGGCGACGGCCGCCAGGCGCCGCCGCCATCGCGAGCCCGACTGACGCCGCCTCCTGCGTTCCGTTGCCGATCGGCACGCCGCGGCAACTGCGCCGCTCATCAATAAGTCGCGGCGAGATAGTCCACGATTTTGCCAACGTCGGCATCTTCAATCGGCGCGCCGTAGACCTTTATCATTTTTGTCACCTCCGCCTGCCAAAAATCCTTCTTGAACTTTGGACCCTGCGGTTGGGTCTTAACGTAGTCAGCGGAGTGGCAGGCCGTGCAGTTGTTCTGGACAACTTCTAGGTTGGGACCAGGCTTAAACGCCGCAGTCTCATCGGGAAGCTTGTAAGATACGGGCTTGGCGCTGACCACAGCAAGACCGGAACCGGCAACGGCGAGTGCAACGACGCCTGCGAACGTGAGTGCTAATCGCTTCATGGTCATCATCCTCAAGCCGCCGTGACGCGGACGGTCTCGACCACGTTGCGCAGATAGCCCGCTGGATTCCAGAGCGCTTCCATCGGTTGCGTCTTGCCGTCGTTGCTGGTTGCACGAACCTTTAACTCATGCGCTCCTGCGGCCAATTTCACCGGCAACCGCCATTCGCGGAATGAGTATTTGCCAAGGTCCTTGTCCAGCGTTCCCGTTGTCCATGTCTTGCCTCCGTCGATCGAGACTTCCACCATCTTGATGCCCGTGCCGCCGTCGAACGCGATACCCTTCAGCGGCGTTTCCGCGCCAGCTTTTACCTTGGCTCCATCGGCGACATTCGTGATGAACGATCGCACCGTGAACTTGTTGATGGGGATCGTCGCCTTCGGCGCCGTGCCAGGCTCGACACAACCGCAGTCGGTATCGGGGATGCGATAAGCGGTCTTCATCCAGAAGCCGTCGAACACGTTATCGACGACGTTAATTTCGTTGAGGTGCTTGACCCAATAGGTGCCGTAGTATCCCGGCACGATCAGCCGCAGCGGAAATCCATTTAGTACAGGCAAATCCTGGCCGTTCATGGCATAGGCCAGCATCACCTCGCCGTCGCGGGCATGGTCAATCTCGAGCGCCTTGGCAAAGTCCGGGGTCTTGTCGCTCACAGGCCCATCCATGCCGCCGAACACGACTTGCTTGGCGCCTGACTGGACACCGGCCTTGTCGAGCACCGTCTTGAGCGGTACGCCTTTCCAGCGCGCATTGCCCATGGCCCCATTACCAAGCTGACCACCGGCGACGCGCGGGTTGAAAAACCCGCGGCTGTTGCCGGAGCATTGATTGACCGCAATCAATTCCATCGCCGGCATTTTTTTGATGTCGGCAAGCGACAGCTTCATTGGCTTGTCGATCTTGCCCTTGATATCGACGGAAAATTTGTCGGGATCGATATCCAGCGGCACATCGGCCAGGTGGTACCGCACGAAGAACGCGTCGTTCGGCGTGATGATATTTTCATTGAACACGGAAAACGGTGTTTCAAGCTGGGGCGGCCGGCTGGTGAGGCCGATCATCGTGCGCTTCTGAGGATATTTGACGAGCGGCCGCTCGCCATTCTCGAACGGCAGCGTCACAGTTTCGGCTGCGAAGCTTGCGAGCGACGATCCACCGATCATGCCGCTTCCGGCCAGCAAAGCCGCTCCGCCCTTGAGGGCGGTCCTTCGGTTCATCATTAGTCTCTCCCAGGGGACATATTCCCGCCAAGGAGATGAAACGCATCACTGGCCCAATTTATTCCAAAGTTTTTTGCCTAGACCCGACAGGCGGTTCCGGTCCGTGTTACATTCCGCAATGCGGTACGAATGCCGTCATCGACGATCTGGCCGGGGTCGACAAGCCGTGCGACAGCTTCGGCAAGACGATCAATACGGGTGGGGTCCATTCCCTTGGCTATCAAAGCGTAGCCCGCCACCCGATCGCGCCACGCACGCACGCGAAAATCTCCCGCATCGAGCGACTTCGGCGCCGACTCAAGGCCTGCTGGCGGAGTACCGATCCAGAAGCCGACCATGCAGCCATGCGGGCCGCGATAGCCCAGGAACGCTGTCTCGCCGCCGATTGATGAGGGCATCTGTGCGACGTAAACCAGCTTGAGTTGGGCATCGGAAAGGTCCAGCGGACGGGCCGCTGCGGCAGCGTCAATTGTCACGATGGTTCGATCGTCGGGATTATTCCGCGAAGCGGATGCAAGCCATTGCTGTTGCGCGGCCAACGCGCCGTCCAGCCAGGCTTGAGCCGCTTTCGGAGCAGGGTGAGAATGGATCAACAGACCGGCAGCCAAGACCGCGACAAGGCTCGCAGCGGCGGCGTAGATGCGCCACGCCGCAAACCGGCGGCCCTGCAATCCGATTGGAAGCGGAGGCAGTTGACCTGCGGAAAATTCAAGCTGGTGCACGCTCGCTTTCAATTTCGACAACGTTGCGACCCGCGCCGCTAGCGTTGCGTCTTGTGCAACGGCCGCAGCCACCTTTGCCGACATGAAACGGTCGAGTTCGCCGTCCACATAAGCGTTCAGCAAGTCCCAGCTCATCTCGATATCATCTGTCGTCATTTCTGCTGGCTTCGCAACGACCGCATCGGCCTCAAGTTATCTTCTGCAACGATTTCCAGTAATGCTAACCGCGCGCGACTCAAACGGCTCATGACAGTCCCGACAGGGATATCGAGCACCGTAGAAACATCGGCATACTGGAAACCCCAGATATCGACCAGTTCAATAATTTCACGGTAGGCCGGATCGATCTTACCCAGCCCTTGCCTAATGGTGATCTCCGCAATCACCCGATCGTCATATCCCCATCCTCCGTTTTGGAATTCGTCAGCGAACGCGTCATCGGCGCGGACCTTCTTACGCCGGTATTGGTCTATCGAGGCATTTCTGACAATTTTGAAAAGCCAGGCGCGAGCGGCTTCAGGGTCATCCGGAGCATTTTTGCTTGCGAGAGCATTAAGCGCGCTCTGCTGAATCAAATCGCGTGCGTTGTCGGTATCGCCGGTCAAACTCAATGCATAGCCGAACAAACGGCTCCAATTCAGCTCAAGAGCGGCTTCCACGGTGCGTCTCGACTTGCGCATGCCGGCCAGCCTAATGAACTTTCGCCACCTTGCCAAATGGCCGGCGTGTCGCCTTCATCCTTCTGCCAAGCAGAAATCTCCAATGTTACCTGACGTTTAATCACGATGTTTTCATCCTGGCCTAAACGCTATCCGTCATTCGCCAGAGCGGTGTTGTGCGGAGGCTGATACATTGCACTCCGGCAAGCGGATCAGTGGATCCGAGAGTGCCAACGCAAGGAGGGTTCGACGTGATATCGAAAAGCATGGTTATCGCAGCAGGCCTGATAGCAATATCGTCTACGTTCGCCTTCGCAGACGATGGTTTGATCACAAAGCCAAGCAAATACTCCGTCAAAGACACTATCGAGAAGTTTGAAGCCGCCATCAAGGCGAAGGCTGCGGGAGGATGGGTTATCTTCAGTCGCATCGACCACGCCGCCGCGGCAAAGGAAGCCGGATTGGAAATGCGTCCGCGAACCGTCATCGTTTTCGGCAATCCAAAAGCTGGAACGCCTCCGATGACCAAGAGCGCCACGCTCGCCATTGACCTGCCGATGAAGGCGTTGGTCTGGCAAGACGATCAGGACAAGGTCTGGCTGACGTATAATTCCAGCGAGTACGGCGCAAAGGTGATCTCTCCTCGCCATGGTCTCGCCGTTCCGGAGGAAGCCGCCAAGAGACTCGAGAAATTCCTTGCCGAGGCCAGCGACCAGAGCACGCAATAACAAATTGATTCCGCTTCTTTCCGGACATTGCTTTGAATCGCCGGCCCACAAGCTTACGATGCGGGCGACGACAGCGCTTCCAAAATTGGACAAGGAACGGACTCGCCCGGCGCGCAGGCTTTCGCCAACGCCGCCAGCGCTTTTTCCAGCTTTTTGAGACTCCCAATTTTCCCGCGTACATCGTCCAGATGACGCGCGGTCAATTCTTTTGCAGCGGTCGTACACATCGTGCCGCTGTCCGCCAACTGCAGCAATTTCCGTATATCGTTCAGAGAAAAGCCAAGCTCGCGGCTGCGCCGGACGAATGAAAGCCGCTGTACGTGCTGCTGTTCATAAGCTCGATGCCCCCCTCTTGTGCGGGGTGGGACAGCGATAAGCCCTTCGCGCTCGTAGTAGCGGATCGTTTCAATGTTGGTGCCAGTTTCTCCGGCGAGACCACCGATCAACATCGGTCCAGCAGACTTTTTGCTCATTCCTCAAAATCCCCTTGTATCTGTAGTTGCTACAGGTTCTAGGATAACATCGAGTCAAAACCTAGTGGCTCGACAAGGAGAAAAAAATGATCGTTCGGTTGATGACAGCAGTTTTCGCTCTCGCTGTCTTTGGCGGTACAGTGGCCGCTGCTTGCCCATTGTGTCCGTAACTCAAGAAGGAGGCCGCCTTTACAGGCGGCCTTCGTTTCATTCCAGCATGATAAGGAATCCACGGACTTCGCTTGGCTGACATTGCATGCCTGTGGGCGTAACTACGATCGCTCGACAGACGCTTCTCTATCCGCCGACTCCGCACCACACAGCGAGCATCACGATAATGGTTCCACCCATCGAAAGAATCACGGGCAACGCAGCGATCTGCAGCAGAGCTTCACGGCCGGTGATCCTGCCGGTTGCCGTATCAACCGGACCTCTGACAAAGGCGCCAAACGACCGCGTCATAGATCGTTCCGGCGTCATGTTGCGAGAATACCATCCGCCTCCTGCCAGCAGGCCGATGAGCATCACATTGATGAATCCAACCATGACGATCGAGACAGCGGCTTCGCGGTCTCCAGCAAAGCCAATCCAGGCTGCTATCACGAACCAGGCAAAAGCTCCGATTGAAATCCAGATTGCAGCTGGATGAACAGCGGTCGATTGCTTCAGAAGCGGCTGGGTTAGCGGGATCCTGGCAACCGACGTTGATCGCCGCGCGACTGGAAGGGAATTCGCTTGAAACGCACCTTTGGGTGCTTGTAACGCTACTTGTGCCATCATCTGGCTCCTTATCGTTCACAGCTTCGATGGGGCATGTCGCCTTCCACCGTTCGTTATAATGAACGTAAGCAGAGCCAATCCATTGATCCAATTCATTGTTCGTGTGCTTCCAATCGACAGCTACGATCAATGAGTCCGACCTGTCATGGTCGTGCCGCGTTTCTAGCAGCACGACCATGGAATGAAAGAGCGCCGAAGATTTCAAGGCATTTGAACTTGTACAGCAGCGCTGAGGTCGCTCGCCGATCCTGCCGCAATTACCAGGTAACGCCGAGCGTCATCCTGCTTTGCCTCGATCAATTGGCGAATGGGTCCCACTGTGTTGACGATGGCGGCGCCGGCTGGATTGGTCATGAATGCGGCCAAAGGCTGAAGCGGGCCTTCGCCATTAGCGCTGCTTGATAACGCCAACGTGTATGCCTTCTTCGGTTCAAGCCCGGTCACCGCAGCTTGTACGACTTGCACCAGCCCCTGATTGAACAACGTTACTTGCGTCGCAGTTTTTCCGCCGGGTGCAGCGAGCTTAAGCTGCGCGGATTCGGATGCTGCCGCGAGGGGCTGTAAATTGGCAATGCCGTCGCCTGATGGCACCGCGTTGGGTACATAGGCAACGCCCTGTGGCGCTTGTCCGAGCGGGATAGTCGCGATCAGCTTGTTCTCGATCGTGTCGATCGCTGCCGCCGCGTCGGCGTTTTCGAGTCCGACATAGACCCGCGTGCCGTCACCGGACGGCCAGATGCCGTGCGGAAGCGCGCCGGTTTCTATCATGGCTACTTGCTCGAACGTATCGGTCCGAAATACCTTGACCGAATTGAGTCCGCCGACAGTCACATAGGCGAATTGGCCGTTGCGGTTACGGACAATATTGACATGGTTGGTGATCGGACCGGTATCGATCGTTTTGATGACATCGAATGGCGGCTTTGCATTGAAAACCATGGTTTTGCCGACGTCCTTCAACGTGAGCCAGACCTGCTTGCCATCCGGGGTTGCTGCGATATCCGGACAGAATGGGCTTTCCTGTTTGACGCGGCCAACAATTTTGTGGCTGTCGGTGGCGACAACGACCGTCTCCGGACTGAAGCTCGAACAGATGTAGCCGTATTTGCCGTCGGGCGAGAAAATCGTCATGCCGGGACCGTTCGGAACTTCAATCCGGCGCGTTTCCTTGTAGGTTTTGCCATCGAGTACAGCGATGTAGTTTTCGCCGCGCACCGCGACCCAGATTTCCTTGGCATCGGGCGTGAAGAACGCCTCGTGCGGCGAGCGTCCAACATAGGTGACGTGTTTCACAGTATTGGTCGCGGTGTCGATGAAACTGACGGAATTGGAGCCAATCGAAATTACTGCGAGGGTTTTGTGGTCGGGCGAAAACCCCATGCCGTGAACCAGCAACTGGCCTTTATAAAGCGGACTGAGATTGCCGGGCGCTGGATCGCCGAGCTTGATGACACCGAGCAGCTTATTGCTCATGGGATCAATCACCGAGACGGTGTTCGAGAATTGGTCCGATGTGTAAAAGCGATCACGCGAATTAATGGCAATGTCAGGCTTTTCCGCTGCGCCGGGCGCTTGGCCAGCCGTCGCCGACAGTGTCGTCGCAAGCAGCACACAAATCGATAGTTGGGCTTTCATGTCAAAAATCCTTGTGGTTGAGATTGAATGTTGCCGGTTCGGTTGGCTGCGATAAGTGGGCCGGGAGCTGCGTCAACGCGCGTTTCATGACGTCTATCTCCTGCAATTGCTCGACGATGATGCCCTGTGCCAGACGCCGCAGCACCGGATCCTTCCCGAATTGCAACTGGATGCGCGCCATATCGACAGCACCCTGATGATGCGGAATCATCATCGCCGCGAAGTCACGATCAGGATCGCCCGAAGGCGCAACCATCATGTCGCGATTCATGAGCTCCATGGCGCGACCCATCTGGGCGTCGAACGAATTGTCGGTGGTGGAACTCGTCGGCAAATGATGCATCTGCCCATCATGAGCAAAGACAGCGGTGCCGACGATGAGAGCGGCACCAAGTGCCGTGGTCATGATGTATTTTGACATGTGCTCCTCGCTTACAGGTCATGCGGGGACGCCCTGCAGACGAGAAAATTCCGTGGTATCCGAGAATGCGCGTCACGATAGCGTGACAGAAAACAAGGTGGGCATCGGAATAAAGTCGTCGAACCAGCGTCTTCTGCAGGCTGACACCATTCACAAGGAGATCGCCGTGAAGACTTTCCTGCTTTCGACCGTCGCACTTACGCTGCTGACGGGTGCTGCTTTTGCTGGCCCGGCCGAGGATATGGCCAAGGCCCGTATCGACGCCATTGCCAAGGGCGACGTTGCCGCCGTTACGTCATCCTATGCCGATGGGGCAACCTTGCATTGGGTTGGCGGTCCGCTGGACGGCCAATACACCGGCGCCGACAAGCTCAAGGAAGTCTGGGGCAAATTCACCAAGGCCCAGGGCGATCAAAAAGCCACGGTCGCGGCGATTGCCGAATCTGCAAACCCGAAGGGGTCCACGGTTACTGCGAATGTGGCGTTCGCCGGCAAGAATACCGTCAAGGTTCGCTATGTGATGGTCTATCGTGACGGCAAGCTGGGCGACGAAATCTGGCAGGTCGATCCGAACGCAACTTTTTAAGCTTCATAACTCTGGCTGGGATGAACGCCTCATCCCGGCTGGAGAAGACGGGCGAGAGGCTTTGTCTTGGACGAAACCGCGGTTTTTCTGGAACAGCACATTCCCGCACTGCGCCGGTATGCGTTCGCGCTGGTGCGGCAGCACGATGCCGCTGACGATCTCGTTCAGGACTGTCTCGAACGTGCGATTGGCCGATGGCATCTGCGGCATCACGATGGCGACCTGAAGGCATGGCTTCTCACCATCCTGCGTAACCAGTTCATCAACACCTATCGTCAAAAGCGCCGCCGCGGGATTCATTTTGCCTGGGAGGATGTGACCGAGCCGCCAACGTCGGACGGCGCGCCCGATAGCAGTACGGCGGTTCGCGACATTCTCGCCGGTCTGGAAACGTTGCCGGAGGACCAAAAGTCGGTGATCCTGCTCGTGGGTGTGGAGGATTTATCTTACGATGAGGCCGCGCGTGTACTCGGCCTGCCCGTGGGCACGGTCATGTCACGCCTCAGCCGTGGCCGTGAGAAGCTGCGGGAATATATGGAAACCGGCCGCACCGCCGTGTTGCGGAGGGTAAAATGACCAACCACGAGAGCCCAATCGGCGAGGACGATCTGCACGCCTACGTCGACCGGCGTCTGCCGCAGGATCGCCTTGAGAAGGTCGAAGCGTATCTGAAGTCAAACCCGGACGTTGCCGCCCAGATATCCGCATGGCGGACGCAGCGCGAGACCTTGCGCGATCAATTGGCGTCGAAAGCCGCCGAACCTATTCCGGCCCGTCATCGCATCTCGAACATTCGCGCCATCAGACGGCAGGGTCGTCTTCGCCAACTCAACTTGATGGCTGCATCCGTGCTCTTGCTTGTCGCAGGGGGCGCCACCGGCTGGATCGCAAAGACCGAATGGCCGGCCAGCAGCGGTGTTCAAGGCGTGATGGTCAGTGACGCCATCTCTGCCTATCGAACCTTCGTTGTTGATGCTGCCCATCCGGTCGAGGTGAAGGCGACCGAACAGGATCATCTGGTTCAATGGCTGTCCAACCGGCTGGGTCAGCCCATCAAGACGCCAGACCTGACCGGATTTGGTTTCCGCTTGATGGGCGGTCGTGTGCTGCCTGCAGCAACCAACGGCGTCGCCGCTATGTTGATGTATGACGATGATCACGGAACTCGCCTGACGCTCTACCTCCGAAATGGCGAAAGTGGCGAGACCGCCTATCGCTTCGTTCGCGAGGGTAACATTTCGGCGTTCTACTGGATCGATCGTGGGCTTGGATTTGCGCTCTCGGCTGCGGCCAGCCGCGAGAGATTGTTGCCGATCGTGGACGCGGTCCATCATCAGATCGAAAAGTCAAAACCGCTAAACAATAAATCGTAAAAATCGATTGATTTGACACTTATAATCTGTTGGATTGATTGATTAAAGATGCCGATATTGGGTTGGTAAGCCAATGGAGCCAACTCATGAACACCCTAGCTTCGCCAATCGTTTCACGCGCCGACGTCACCGTCTCGCTCGACAACGATACCGCCGGACCCGTGCCTTCAGGACCGGAACGTGGGCTGGGCGCTGCAACCTTGGCTGTCCTGCCGGGCTTGCTCCTGACGTCGGCGGTGGCGGCATCGGCTTATGCGCTCCGGCAGCTGCCGGGAATGGCGACGTTCAGCCCAATGATCCTCGCCATCCTGATCGGCATCGCCTTCCATAACCTCGCCGGCACGCCGGCGATCGCCAAGCCGGGAGTAACGTTCAGCCTGCGACGGCTGCTGCGCATCGCGATCATTTTGCTCGGGCTCCAATTAACGATCACACAGGTGATCGAGGTCGGTGGACGCGGCATCGGCATCATCGCGGCGACGTTGCTGGCCACTTTTGCTTTTACCGTATGGACAGGCAAACTGCTGGGCGTCGACCGCAAACTCGCGCAATTGATCGCAGCCGGAACATCCATCTGCGGCGCTTCGGCTGTCATCGCGACCAACACGGTGACCAACGCTCATGATGAAGACGTTGCCTACGCGGTCGCCTGTGTGACAGTCTTCGGGTCGGTGGCGATGTTTGCCTATCCGCTATTGCCGGGGCTGTTACATCTCGATCCGCACGCGTTCGGATTATGGACCGGCGCATCGATTCACGAAATTGCGCAAGTCGTCGCGGCAGCTTTCCAGGATGGACAAAAGGCCGGCGAGTTCGCAACAATCGCAAAACTGTCGCGTGTCATGCTGCTCGCTCCCATGGTGATCGCGCTGGGATTGATGGCGGCTCGCGCCGCCAAGAAGAACGATCCGGCCGCGAGCGCGTCATCGGCCCGGCCGCCGATGCCGTGGTTCGTGCTCGGCTTCGTGGCGCTGGTCGGCGTCAATAGCCTGATCACCGTTCCGGCCGAAGCAAAAGTCTGGGTTGTAGCAGTGACGACGTTCCTGCTCTCCGTTGCGCTGGCGGCGATGGGGCTGGAGACTGACATTCGCAAGCTGACGGCCAAGGGCTTTCGGCCTGCCATACTGGGCGCCCTCGCCTTCCTTTTCATCGCAGGCTTCAGTCTGGCGCTGATCAAAATGATTGGGTAACGGTTCATGACGCTGGAACAGCTTCGTATCTTCATCGCGGTTGCGGAAAAGCAACATGTCACACAGGCAGCGAGCGAATTGAACCTGACCCAATCAGCAACGAGCGCCGCGATCGCGGCGCTCGAATCGCGTTATGGTATCAAGTTGTTCGACCGTATCGGCCGAGGCATCGTGTTAACGCAGACCGGGCGCGACTTCCTCGACGAAGCCCGCGCTGTCGTGGCGCGAGCCAAAACAGCAGCGCAGGTACTGAATGACCTAGCCGGGCTCAAACGTGGCGCGTTGGCCATCGCAGCCAGCCAGACTGTTGCAAACTATTGGCTACCGCCGCGCATCCAGACTTTTCACATGTCTTATCCTGGTATTAATCTCAACATGACGATTGCAAATACAGAGCAGGTCGCACGTGCCGTCCATCAGGGTTACGCAGATCTTGGGTTTGTGGAAGGTGAAGTCGACGATGCCTCCCTTACTATCAGCAAAATGGATGGAGATTCGCTCATCGTGGTCGTTGGAACGAAACATCCATGGGTTGGTCGAACAAAAATTGCACCGAAAGACCTTTTGGCAGCCGATTGGGTATTGCGAGAGTCCGGCTCCGGCACGAGATCGATGTTCGAAACAGCGCTTCGGAAATTCAAAATCAAGCTATCCGATCTTCGACTCGCGCTAGAACTTCCGTCCAATGAAGCCGTACGCGCCGCGGTTGAAGCCGGCGACTGCGCCACCGCAATTTCAGACCTGGTTGTGAGAGCTTCGGTTACCGCCGGGACGCTTCACCGCGTTGAGATTGATTTACCGCGGCGGTCGTTTTTCTGGTTACGGCATAAAGAGCGATATGCGAGTCAGGCGGAGAAGGCATTCATTGCCTCCTTACGTGCCTAGGAGGCGCGGAAACGGGCTTGGATACCGAATTGGCAGCCTCGCGCATAATAGCCGCCATACAGATCAATTCTTAGCGGGTCCGGAAGGCACCGAATTCTGCCCGAGAACAATGCCGTTGACGGTTTGTCCGTACATATCCATCGGCGAATCGTGATGTTGCTTCCGAGTCTCAGCGACCGAACCTTTGAAGCGGGGGTCTTGAGGACGTTCCTGACTATCGATGTAAGACGCGACGTCCCATGCCTCTTCATCGGTGAGGGTATTACCCTGACTGAACGGCATATTCGCTTTGACGAATCCAGCGGCGTTGGTGATTGAACTCATGCCGGCGCCCCAGTTGAAAGACTTGGCGCCCCACAGCGGCGGAAAAACAACCGAACCGTCCGTCGCGTTCTGCCCTTGACCATCGGCGCCGTGGCAGAGCGCACATTTTTCCGCATAGACCTGCTGCCCGTGTGCGTAATCGAGCTTCGCGGGTTTAGCCAATTTAGGATAACCTCTTCCAGGCAATTCCGCACCGATTGGTGCCCCCTTGGCAAGATAATACGCGTAGCTTTCCAATGCGACCAAGACCTTGTCATTCAAGGCGGGAGCCTTTCCGTTCATGCTGTACATGAAGCAGCCCTGCATGCGCTCCTGGAACGTGTTCACATGTCCATTCTTCGCACGATAGGTCGGAAACGCCACGTAGGCCGCCCAGAGTGGGGCGGCATTGGCTAGGCGCCCCGCATCAAGATGACAGTTTGAGCACTGCAATGAGTTGCCGACGAATTCTTTTGCGTTGCTTTGCGTATCGTGAAAAATCTTTTCGCCCAGCCGAACCATGTCGCCGAATTCATTTTTTGGAATTTCATCTTCGCCTGGCGGCTTGAACACCACTTTTTGACTTTCGTGTTTTTGTGCGACGCTGCTTGCGACGGGCTTGGCTGCCTGCACCACCGCAGGTTCAGTTTTCTTGGGCGTATCGCTGTTTCTGGGCAGCGTATAGCCGATGAACCCCGCCAGCCCCACGAACAGTATGCCTGCGGCCCACGCGGCTTTATCTGGCTTATGCCCGCTCATAGCTTCGATCCTTGCGGCGTTGTTGACGGTTTAGCAGCCGGCAAAGTTGCATAGTAGGCTGCGACGGCGGCAACCTGCTTATCATCCAACTTGCTGGCGATCCCTGTCATAAGATGCAAAGGATCGCTCGTTCGCGTTCCGTCTTTCCACGCCTTCAATTGGCTCGTTATATATTCGGACGATTGACCCGCCAGTTTCGGGAATGTCTTGCCGACACCCTGTCCCATAGCGCCGTGACATTGGCCGCACCCCGGCAGTCCCTTCGACCAGTCGCCGCGGCTCGCTAAAGCAGCGCCAATCGCAATTGCCTTGTCGTCAGCCTTTTTCGGCTCCGCTACCACCGCCGTTGTGAGTCCGGCATAAAAATTCGCGACGGCCTGACGTTCGTCCGGCGTAAGCGCCTTTGCGATCGGATGCATCGTTTCATTGTCGCGCTTCCCTTCCGCAAATGCATTGAGTTGTTGAACAAGATACTGGCTGTCCAGACCCGCTAACCTCGGATATGCGGCGTCGGGCCGGCCTTCTCCTTGCTCGCCATGGCAAGCGGAGCACGCAGGCGCATCGCGGCCATTGCCATTCGCGGCGATATTCTTGCCGTCGAATGCCCGCGCCGGACCAGAGTACAGTAGCGCCAGGAAGAGCAGTGTGATGCAGACAATCACCACCGGCAGCACGATCGCTTTTTCGGCAACCTGGCGCCCGTCCAACGCATGCGGGAAATGCATCTCAACCCAGGGTGTGCCAAGCAAGCTACTTCCTCCGTAGTATCGGGCCGTTGTTGTTTTGCCCTGCTCATGCAGGCGATCATGCACTGAAATAATCTGGAATCAACTTTGCAGACGGCATCCTTACGCAGCTATAAAACGCCCGATTCCCTCTTTTGTGCCGGCCTTGCTTTCTTTTAGGTAAGCGACGAGAGCCTGGATTGCCCGAACGGGAAGGTCCCTGCGATTGCGCCCGAACTGCTTTGGTACGCCCTGCGCCGTTACGAACGCCGCTCTATAGGTCTCGCCAGCGAGGACAGGCGCGCCTCGCCTGAAGATATGCTCGATCCGCTGACCTGGCGGATTTTCCAGCTTGCCGTAAATGGTCAGCCCCCGAAATCGCTTGAGGTATCCTCCCATCTGTCCGAAGGGATCCGCTGAAAACGTTCGCTCAAGGTTTTTCTCCATCATTTCCTGAATCTCGGTACCCGTCAGATCGACCGTCGACACCGGTGGATTGGTGGGGATGATGTTCCACAAATCATTCATCGTAATGAGGCCAGGCGGTATCGGTGCGCCGTATCGCCACCCGTTCGAAAAGGCGATATCCGTATCGCCAGCGGTTGCTATCGCGGCGAGTAGAAGATCGTCCATCGGCGCATATAGATTAGTGTCCCGATGCAAGCCAACGGCCGTCTGCCCGACGACCTCATTCAACATCTCTCGATGCGGCTTCATCACACCTTCGATACGCGCGCTCATCTCAGCATCGTCTGCGATCGACTGATCGACAGGGATCAGGCGATGTCGCCAACCAGCAATTTTTCCATCCGCGACAGTCAGATCAAGTCGACCAACGAATGATCCATGGCACCCAGACTGGATGATAAGCGTATTTCCGATGCGGGCCGGCTGTTCGAGACGGTTGTGGGTATGACCGCTCACGATCACGTCAATGTCTTTCACCACATGAGCAACGCGGATATCCTGCGGGAGGCCAAGGTGGGAAAGGACAACAATCAGTTCTGCGCCCTCGTCGTTGCGCAAGCGACTGATTTCGGCGGGCAATTCTTCGCACCCTGACGTAAAGCGCACTCCCTCGCTGAAGTAGGGCGGCATACTCTTGTCAATGATGGTCGCGGCGATGCCGATTATGCCGACGCGAAGGCCACCTCGTTCGATTACAATCGATGCCGGAAAGTACAATTCGCCGGTTTCTACATCGTAGCAATTGATCGCAAGCATCGGGTGATTCAGCTGGGCAGACAATGCGCGCCAATGGCGCGGTCCCCATGCAAACTCCCAATGCGCAGTCATGGCATCGAACCCCAACGCATTGACCAGCGGGACGAGTGCAGCACCTTTGCTGCTCACTACAGGATACGTCCCGTGGAACGTATCGCCGTTGTCCAAGGCAAGAACCGATCCATGGCCCTCTGCCCGAGCGCCCTTTAAGATAGACGCGATACGCGCGTAACCTCCCATGATGGGATATGCGGCGGTATCGCCATGCCACATCAGTTCGGGGTGAGCCTCCAGGTAGCCATGGGTGTCGTTGACCTGGATGATCGTCAGATTCCGGGCGTCCATGGAAAGCTTTCATTTTGAAAAACGTTAAACGATTGGGCTGGGAGCTCTTGTCAGACGTTATTTCAAACGAGATCAGTCGGAACTAGTTCCGATATGAGAGGGTGAGAATAGCGGGAGGTCGGAGATGGTATGGCAGATCGCGAAACGACTCCCATTGAGCGAACGGATGTTGAGGCGAGAGGGGCTGTCGTCGGTCACAATGTTCGCTATGTGTTTCTGTGGGGCACGATCGCCGCGGCGGCGATGATGATCTTCCTATATTTTATGCTGCTTCACAGTCGCGCTCCTGGTTGATCTCATTTGCCCGCTGCTTCATAGCGTTTGAATCCGTACCGCTCGAAAATGGTGAGAGCTGCAGGCGATTTGATAAACTCTAGCCATGCTTTGGCAGCGTCAGGATGCGCCGCGCCGTGAACTTCCGCCCCAGCATAAATGGCCGTTGTGTTCTGCTCCGCCGGAATTTCGACGTGTGAGATCGGGTGGCCGACTTGCTCCTGAAAAACGGCCTCGGATTGCCAGGTCACGCCCGCGTCAGCTACGCCTTGGATCAGAAATAGCGGCGTCTGCCGGTGATGGATATGGGTCAGCACGGTACTGCCGTCCTTCACCTTGTCCTCGTACACGGATTTGACCAGCTTTTCTCCACCCGCCTTTTGCAACGACGCTTTGATCTGGCGGGCAATCCCCTCGAACTCCGGATTGGGCATTGCCAGCCGGACCTTGGGCTGCCCGAGATCAGCCAGACTCTTCACCTGAGCGGGGTTGTCTTTCGGCACCATGATCGTCAACGTGTTGGTCACGTAAGGCACCGCAGGCGGGACCAATAATCCGTCATCGATTAACTGCTTGACCTTCACAAGGCCGGCAAAATAGGCATCCGGCTTGGCGGTCCACGTCATATTACCCGAAGTGATCGTTCCGCCGGCCTTCATTTGCTTGACGAGTAAGCCCGGTGGAATCGTCTCCCAGTAGATCTTGCCTTTGTATTCCTGATGCTTCTCCTCAAACGCCTTCACAAGTGGCGCCATCGCGAAAAAGTAATTGCCGCCAACATACAGAACCAGCTTGGGATCCGTTATGTCGCCGTGAAAATCCGCCAGACTGTTAACCTCCGGAATGGTGAACTCGAAACCCCGGTTAACGGCATCGTTATTCTCGCCCTTTTGCCACGGAGGGAAAACATCTCCCTTGTAGTGCGGAGTTTCGGCCTGCCCTCTCCAACCCTCGCTGGCCAACGAAATGACTGGTGTTGCTGCGCCCAGTGCAACCAAGCTTGCAACGATTGCTTTTAAAATCATGGTCGCTCCTTATTTGGCGTAGTGGAAGCCGGCTCGTTGCAACTCGGGTAGCGTCCCAACGGCGCCCGGCGTGAGCACCACCCCGGGTAGAAGATGATTCGTTAGCTCCGCCGCGAGTTGCTCGTGATTCAGCTTGTCGGGGTTACTCTCGGCCTTGAGGAGTGCGGCTGCCTCCTCCCATATTGCATTGTGGCAGGACAGAAACACGACGCCCCGTCTCATCAATATCGGAATTGAATTGTCAGCCGGTGAGAATACGCCGTTGGCGTCCTCAAAATTCTTCGCATCCGCTTTGGCAGCAGACGATTCCTTGATCAGGGTGTTTGATTTGAACTTCTGTCCCGCAAGCTTCGTCAGTTGATATTTTTCCCAGGTCGCGTCGTCAAACAATGCTAAATGCGCCGTTCCATGGGTCGCCGACACCGCCAGGAAGTCGGGATGCTTGAAGGACCACACCTGCGCATTGATCGAATTGCGCATCAGGTTGAGCCAGGGGCTGCCAATCTCCGTGTTGTCCCAGACCTGCTTGTACGGCGCCTTGTACGAAATAACGGCGTTAAGGGCCTCGGCATCCCACTGATCGGTCTCCGTCAGAATCATGGGAACGGTCTTGAAATCCCTTCGCCTCGTCAGCTTGTCGAGTTGATCCGATAACTTTTTTAGATGATGCCCGTCCGATGGAACGAGAACGGACCCGTCAGCCTCCTTCGCCGACGCTTGATCTATTGCAGAGAGGCTCATGGCACCGGCAATAGTTCCCAGCCCCAACGCTTGCATCGCGGTTCGTCGTCCAATCATGGTCATTCTAATTCTCCAGTAGCCCCACACGGCGTTCAGATGAGCCATCTCGGGACCCGAGATGCATAGTCGATCCACTCCTGACCAAAACGCGCCGCGAGATGACGCTCTTCACGGCGAATGGCCAGTCGATCCACGGCGAGCGCAGAAACAACGCCCAAAAGAACAAACCAGAGATTCCCGAAAGCGACCCCGACACCCGCCATCAAAGTCGCGTTACCGACGTAAATAGGATTGCGGGTGAAACTGAACGGCCCCGTGGTCACAAGCCGGCCTGCGGCGCGATGAGGAAGAATGTTGGTTTGACGCCGTCTCATTGTCAAAATGGCGCATAGATCGAGTGCGATGCCAACGGACGCAACGACGAACCCTGTAATCCGTATCCAGAGATCGCTCCGGACAGGTAAAGGGACAATAGACCAAGTCCGAGACTCGCAACCATGGCTATCGCCAAAATGAGAGGCGGCCACGGCACAGAATTTGGACTTTGACTTTCATCCACGATCATCTGGGCTTCCATGCCTGCTAACGAACCGGCGCCAAGGCCGAGGCGCATCACCGAACCACGACCTTCGAACCGTCAGGCACCCGGCTGTAAAGATCAATAATATCCTGATTGACCATTCGAATGCAGCCGGAAGAAACTGCTTTTCCGATGCTCCAAGGCTCGGTCGTGCCGTGAATGCGAAACAGCGTATCCTTGCCATTCTTGAAAAGATACAATGCGCGCGCGCCTAACGGATTTCGGGCACCCCCATCCATGCCTTTCTGCCAGGGTTTGTAGCGGGCAGGTTCGCGTTTGATCATGTCGCTGGTCGGTGTCCAGTGCGGCCACTTCTTCTTGTATTCGATCGTCGCAGTCCCCGTGAATTCGAGACCCGCTTTCCCGACGCCGACACCGTAGCGCAACGCTTTTCCATGTTCTCGCACCAGGTAAACAAAGCGCTCGTGCGGATCGACGACGATTGTTCCGACCTGCTCACGGGTCGGAAAATCGACCACCTGCCGAAGGTATTTGGGATCGATGTCAGCGACGTCGATGGCATCCACTTTGTACGGTTCATTGGTGGTTGCGGCGTAAGCCTGGGCAGCAGCCGGATTTGCCCGCGGTGAAAACGCCACCGGCGCCGGCGTAGACGACGTTGTGGTACATCCAGCCAATAATGCTATTCCGGCAAAAACCATTGCGGCGTTGCCGGCCCATCGGATGCGGGCGAGCGAGTTCGTCACAAGTCGTGACATTTATTTTTTTGCCTGGGCACGAGCGTCCGCCACCGCACGCTTGAAACCGTCATAGGTCAGGGCAGACGTCACCCTGTAGTGACCGACAAGATAAGCTGGCGTTCCCTGCAATCCCAACGAATCGGCCTGGGCGAGGTTACGCCGAAGCAACGCGGTGATCTCATCGCCATGCGCTTTGAGATCAGCGTCAAGCTTGTCCATGTCGACGCCGGATTTGCGAATCGCCGCAAGCATCTGATCTTCGGGAATCTTCGGACCGGGAATCGACATCAGCGCGGCGTGGACGGCGGCGTATTTGCCTTGATATTTGGCGGCCAGCGCGAGCTGCGCGCCATAAACGGATGCTTTGGTAAGGATCGGCCAGTCCTTATAAACAAGGCGAATATGGCCATCTTCCTCCACAACCTGCTCCAACGCCGGCTCGGCTTTCTTGCAGAACGGGCAGTTGTAATCGAAGAAGGTCACGATCGTCAGATCGCCTTTCGGATTTCCCGCGGTGGGAGTGGCCGGATCGTTTTGGATGGCCTCGGCGGACGTGTCGGCATCCTGCGCGAATGCGTGAGAAACGGCCATCGGCATCAAGAGAGCCAATGAGAGGATCAAACGAGCTGCAAAATTGTTCGGGCGTGTGGCGGACATGATGTCTCTCCTCGGATAAAATGGACTGTTTCAGGACGGTTGAAGCTGATTGAGCCGCTTCAGGAACGTGGCTGAATCGACGGGGCCGACGATTCTCGCCCCGGCAATTTCCTTGCTGTCTCGCGCGCCAAGGAAAACAACCGTGGGTGGTCCGACAACGCCGAACCTTTTCATCAATGATCGTGTATCTTCGTTGTAGTTGGTGGCGTCCGCACGGATCAGCGTGAAGTCGTTCAAACGCGCCAATACGGCTGCGTCTGAGAAGACGGTGCGATCCATGACCTTGCACTCGACGCACCACTCGGCTGAGAAATCGAGCACAACGGGCTTGCCACTCTGACCCGCGCTTGCAATCGCCGCATCGAGCGCCTGCGACGTCGCGACGGTCTCGAATTTAGCCGCGTGCGCGGCGGTGATTGTTGCGAAGGCGGGAATTCTGGTGAGCTGTCCCAGCAAACCGAACGAGCCTAGACCGGGGGAAACCATCAGAAACGCACCAACGCCGACTGAAGCCGCGCCCGCAAAGGCAGTCCATTTGCGCCATGCTTGTCCTCGGGTTCGGGCCCGTAGCTGTGGCGCCGCCAGGTAGATGCCAGTTCCGGCGAGGCCCACGCCCCACAGGGCTAGCATGAGCCACGTTGGAAGAACGCGCGAGATCACCCAGATCGCCACTCCGAGGAAAACGAAGCCAAACACGTGCTTCACACGTGCCAGCCACGGGCCAGATCTGGGCAAAATGCTTGCGCCAAACGTCCCGAATGCCATCAACGGCAAACCCATCCCGATGCCCAGGGCGAACAGTGCTGACGCTCCACGCCACGCGTTTCCGGTCTGAGCGACATAGACGAGGGCCGCGGCCAGGGGCGGCGTTACGCACGGGCCGACAATCAATGCAGAGCCGAAGCCCATGATCGCAGCCCCGCCAAGTGATCCGGCGCGGCGGCTACCGGCGCCGACGATGCGGCTCTGCCAGGCCTGCGGAAGCTGCAGGTCAAAGAGGCCGAACATCGACAGCGCGAGCACGACGAAAATTGCGCTCATTACACCAAGCGCGAGCGGCGTTTGAAGCGCAGCCTGCAGGTTCTGTCCGGACCAAGCGACCACCACTCCCAGAGATGCGTAGGCAAGCGCCATCGCCATGACATAGGCGGCTGACAGCATAAAGCCGCGTCGGGCCGTCAGCTTCTCGCCAGACTGCGCCAGCATCCCCGACAGGATCGGTATCATCGGAAACACACACGGCGTGAAGGCCAACAGCAAACCAAACCCCACAAAGGCGGCGAGCATGGAGATAAAACTTCCGCCGAGCTCTGGCTGTTCCGGCTCCGCATCGATGGCATTCGCATGAGATACGCTTGGACGTTCCAAAGCCGGATCGGAAATCCAATTGCTGTTCAACTGTGCTGGCGCCGACGTCCGAGCGGCCGGTTCGGCAACCGACAGCGTTTTCAAATCGACAGTCTTGGTGACCGGCGGATAGCAAATTCCTTGCTCTGCACACCCCTGAAAGGAGACCACAAGCGTGTTCAGACCGCTTGCCGATTCCGCAGATACGGTAGCGCGCGCCTGCCGGTGATATATTTCCGTCCTACCAAAAGACGGGTCGTCTTTCATGTCGCCGGCAGGAGTACTCACCTTAATCGGAACACCTTGCTGGCTCGTGACAGTGATTCTGTCACGATAGAGGTAATTGCCTGGCGCGATCACCCAATTAAGAACCAAGGTATCTTGCACTCCGCGCGCAACGTTTAGCTGGAAAGCCTTGTTAACAGCCGGCGGGCTTTGCGCCTGCGCGGAGGCAGCCATGACCGTAAACAGAAGAAAGCCGAAGAACGTTTTCAGGCAGGCGTTTGGCATGACATTCCACATAAAAAGGTGGAGTCTGGCTTCGCCGCCCTACCTTAAGGCAGCCTTAAGGCTCGCCTGTGACGTACCGATTTGGTGAAGCGAGGACGTGATGCGAATTCTGGTTGTCGAGGATGATCCCGTCCTACTGGACGGCTTGAAAGCTGGCCTGAGCCTGGCGGGCGCCACCGTTGATGCGGTGACCTCTTGTGCTGACGGCTTGGAGGCCTTGGCGACGGCATCATTTGATGCCGTGGTATTGGACCTGATGCTGCCGGACGGTTCCGGACTTGATTTTCTGTCTGGCATTCGCGCGGCAGGAAACGCAACGCCCGTTCTTCTCCTGACCGCCCTTGACGAAGTCGTTGACCGGATCAGAGGGCTGGACGCAGGCGCAGACGATTATTTGGGGAAACCGTTCGATCTGGACGAACTCGCCGCCAGAGTACGCGCCATCGTGCGGAGAAAAGCAGGCCGTGCCGCGCCGCATCTCGCATACAACGGGATCACGCTTGATCCGGCGACACTTGCCGCGACCGCGGCCGGAAGCACCGTAAGCCTGTCACGTCGCGAATTTGCGCTTCTCTCCGCGTTGATGGAGCGACCCGGAGCGATCCGCTCCAAGAGCGACCTTGAGGATCGTCTATACGGCTGGCAGGACGAGATCGGAAGCAATGCCGTCGAGGTACATATTCACAACCTTCGCAGCAAACTCGGGCGCGACATCATCGAGACGGTGCGTGGCATAGGGTATCGAATGCGAGACGCCAAATCATGATTACCCGTTCCATGAAAGGTCGCCTTTTCATCGTGCTCGCGGTCGCAACGGGTATAATCTGGCTATTCGCAAGCGCATGGATATTTTTCCAGACCCGCAGCGAGGTTGAACATGTGCTTGACACTCGGCTCCAGGAAGCGGCCCGCATGGTTAGCTCGCTGGCCATCAACGGTGACGCGGTTCCGTCGCGTACCTCGCGATCCGACGTGCAAACGTTACCTGAGACCGCAAGCTATGAACGTCAATTATCGTGCCAGATCTGGTCGCTGGATGGTCGGCTAGTTGCACGGTCAAGCGGCGCACCGAACGAAAGTTTGGGTAATGAGGCTGATGGCTTCTCCGACCAGCAAGTCGGTCGCGAAACGTGGCGCGTCTATGCCATTTCCGATTCGGCCAAAGGCATTCGCGTGCTCGTCGGAGATCGCCTCGGGCTACGTGAACGGCTTGTCACCGACCTCATCAAAGGCTTGCTCTGGCCTGCGATGTTGATCGTTCCGTTGCTCGGGCTTCTGATCTGGATGGTTTTGGGACGGGGATTGCGACCGCTTCAACTCATGGCTGCGGATTTGAAAAATCGAAGCGTCGATGACATGACCCCCCTTGATGTAACCCGAACGCCTCCGGAGCTGGCTCCGCTCGTAAACTCCCTGAACTTTTTGTTTTCAAAGCTGGAAACCGCTCGACGCCACGAACGCGAGATTACGGCATTCGCCGCTCATGAATTGCGCACGCCGCTTGCCGGACTGAAGACGCAAGCGCAAGTCGCCATTGCATCGCAAGATGCTGAGGTGCGAACAAGAGCGTTGCGCCTCATTGTGATTTCAGTTGATCGAACTTCCAGGCTGGTGCGCCAATTGCTGGCAATTGCGCGAATCGACGCACAGGATGGCGTCCGACGGACCGACGACGTCAACCTCGGTCAAATTCTTGACGAAATTATATCGACCGACCCGCCCTCAGGGTCAGCCAACGTCGTCTTAAGTCTCGCGCTCTACGATCTCGGTTTCGCGACAAATCGAGATCTTCTGTCGTTGGCGTTGCGAAACCTTCATGAAAATGCAATTCAGCATATCAAGCACAACGGCACCGTGAAGTGGGACGCTGTCCGCGTCGGATCCTCCATCACGATTTCCGTCGATGATGATGGCCCCGGTATCCCAGATTCCGAACTGCCACTTGTGACATCGCGATTTTTTCGCGGTCGTCACAAAAGTCCTTATGGCAGCGGCTTGGGGCTTTCGATCGTTCAACTCGCGGCTGACAAACTTGGGGCGAAGCTCGCGCTGAAAAATCGGAGTGATGAAAACGGCCTTCGCGTCACTCTTTCATTGTCAACTTTATAGAAAGCAAGATGTCGTCGCCATTCGGAACGGACTTCGCTATGAAAATAGCGACTGCCCGCTTTTGTAGAGTACGTAGACCGCCACAACAAAAATCAGAGACGCAAATACGATATTCAGGGCGCTCTTGAATTGCGAGAGATGGCCGGCAAGTCGCATTCCGATCAACCCTCCGACAAACCCGCCACATGTGAACTCAGCCGCGACTGTCCAATCAATGAGGCCGGACCAAGCATAGTTGATCGCTGTTGTCAGCCCGAAAGCACCAACCGCCAGCAACGACGTCCCTATCGCGTTGATCATCGGCATACCGGTAGCGAAGATTAGCCCGGGCACGATCAGAAATCCCCCGCCGATTCCGAAAAACCCGGCGGCGAGGCCGACGACGAGGGCGGTGGCGCCTGCCAACCACGGCCGGCCATTGTCGTTGGCATTTGACACCGTATTGGATCGCTTCGTCCGTAACATGAGGCCACCGACCACGAGCATCAACAGACCGAAGAGAAACAGCAGCCGGTCACCGTTGATAGCCTTGCCTACACTCGACCCCGCGAATGCGCCGATGCTGCCGACGACGGCGAATATCAGCGCATTGCGCCAGCGAACGGTGCCTTTACGCGCATAGTTGGTGAAATTCAGAAACGCGTTCGCCGCCACAGCAAGGGCACCGGTGCCAATGGCCAGATGAGGCGGAGACAAGCCGACCACATAAAGCAGCAGGGGCGTAGCAAGGATAGAGCCACCGCCGCCGGAGGCCCAATGAAAATCCAACGAGGCTACCGGAGCCAATCGCAAGACCGCCTGACCACATCGTCACTGTGCTGCTTGCCGGTTCTGACGCGCCTTGAACAGGTGGTCATGCGCGGCCACACCGGCGATCATTGCAATCGTGAAGACAATGGTCGCCGGGATGCCCAAGCTCAGCGATGCGATCGCAGGGCCGGGACATAGACCGGAAATTCCCCAGCCAATCCCAAACAATCCGGCACCAATGAGGAGAGGTGAATCGATTGAAGTCGTGGTCGGCAAATGAAACGCGACATCCAATGCAGGCGCCGTCATAGTTCGTGAAATGATATAGCCGATGGATGAAACGGCGACCGCACCGCCAAGCACAAAAGCAAGGCTGGGATCCCATGCGCCAAAGATATCGAGAAATCCGCGAACGCGCGCGGGGTCGAGCATACCGGATAATGCCAAGCCGAACCCGAAGATCACACCGGACGCCAAAGAAACCAAATTTCGCGCAAGAAGGTTCATGTGATTCCGAACTTTCTCATGACGAATACCGTCGCGATCCCGGTGCACAGAAACACGACGACTGCCGTGAAAGACCGCGGCGAAAGGCGTGCAAGGCCGCATACGCCGTGTCCGCTGGTGCAGCCCGATCCGAGGCGGGTTCCAAAGCCGACAAGCAAGCCGCCGACGACCATTAAACCCAATGTTGTTGTCACTTCGATCTGTGGCCAGACGCCGAACCACTGCCGGTAGACCAGCGGTCCAAACAGCAGGCCCGCCAGAAACAGGATGCGAGATATGCTTTCAGCACTGACATGCTGGATAGCACCGGAGACCATGCCGCTGACGCCGGCGATGCGACCGTTAAGAACCAAGAGGATCGCGGCGGATAAGCCGATCAGCTCTCCCCCGATCAACGACTGCAAATAAGTCTGCTGCATCTTAATTCCTAGTCATTTTCCGGAACGCCGTGCGACCTGCGCGAAAACGGCGGCCTGTACCGAAGCTTTCGTCCGGACGGGAATCTTGAAGGGCACTGACAAATGCGAGTCCTCGCAAAAAATCTGATGCAAAGCCGCAATCAAATGCCCAGCTTTGGCATCTGCGACGCTATAAATACGGACTTGGAGGACCCGCCGCGCCTGAACGACTCCCGCTTCTCTGAGGTCAGCAAGTTGTTGCGACAGAATCGGCTGTTTGATGCCTAGCTTGTCTTCGAGCTCCGAGACAGATTGTTCGCCCTCGACCAGCGCGCAGGCAATCATTAACCGATTGGGATTGCTCAGACTTCGCATCAAGTCCGCGGCCTGTCGGATATTGAGTTCAATCGAGTCAGGTTTGTTGGCCACCATTCTCATGATTCGCTCCACGTGGCTCCTTCGAGCGCGTCCAAGGGTGACCGGCCCCCACTGAGTGGTCCGATTGGAATGTTAGTTTAGAGATTGCATTTTGACTACCTCCTTTGGTGCTGGCCAAACGAGAGCCTCGGGTGCCGGTGGTCGATATCCCAGCGATGAGTGCGGACGCACCGTGTTGTAGTGGTGTCGCCAGTTTTCAATGACGATCTGCGCTTCCTTCAATGTGTAGAAGATCTCGCCGTTCAGCAGTTCGTCTCGCAGCTTACCGTTGAAGCTCTCGCAATAGCCGTTCTCCCAGGGGCTGCCCGGTTCGATATATGCAGTCTTTGCTCCGACAGCCGCGATCCAGTCCCGAAGTGCTTCGGCGACAAACTCAGGTCCGTTGTCCGATCTGATGTGTGTTGGAATGCCCCGCGAGACGAACAGCTCGCAAAGGGCCTCAATCACGTCAGTCGCTCTCAGCCTGCGTGCGACACGGATGGCCAGGCTCTCACGGCTGAACTCGTCGATGACGCACAGCATCCGGAACGCCTTGCCATCGTGGGTGCGGTCGGCGACGAAGTCATAAGACCAGACATGGTTGGGCCGCTCCGGCCGCAGACGGATGCACGATCCGTCATTTAGCCACAGACGCCCACGTTTAGGCTGTTTGGCAGGGACCTTCAGCCCCTCACGTCGCCAGATCCGCTCGACACGCTTCTTGTTCACCGTCCAGCCGGCCCTGCGAAGCAACGCCGTAATCCGGCGATATCCGTAGCGACCATATTGACGAGCAAGCTCGATGATGTCGGCAGTCAAAGTCGCCTCATCATCGGGTGTCGTTGGGATCTTGCGCTGCGTCGATCGATGTTGACCCAGAACCTGGCACGCCCGTCTCTCGGAGATGTCAAGCTCAGCTGTTACATGATCGACGCACGCTCGGCGTCGGGAGGGGCTTAGAAGTTTCCCTTTGCGGCCTCAGCCAGGATCAGCTTGTCCAGCGTCAGATCCGACACCGCTCGCCGGAGACGATTGTTCTCGGTCTCCAGTTCCTTCAGCCGCTTCACCTGATCGCCCTTCAGGCCGCCATACTCATTGCGCCATCGATAATAGGTGACTTCCGTCACGCCTATCGCTCGGACTGCGTCTGCCACCTGCCGACCCTGTGCCATCAGCACATCAACCTGTCGAAGCTTCGCAACGATCTCTTCAGCTGTATGCCTCTTCCTTGCCATCGATCCTATCCTCCACCGCAAAACCATACTTCAGGGAGGACCACTTCAAAGGGGGCAGATCACTATCAATTCCCGGATACGGGCCTCAAACCTTCCACGGCTCACTTCGCCGACCTTCAGCCCGTAGCCACGCAGAATGCCGCGGATGCTGAGTTCGACGTCGAGAAGCTTGCCCTGCAAAAGCTTGCGTCCAATAAGAATAGCCCGGGTATCCTTGCAAGGCACCGATTTCGCGTGAACCGGGCGGTACCACCCCATCCGCAGCAACTGGGCGATCCCGCGCGCATCTTTCCGGTCGGTCTTCACCGTCATGGCCGACAGCGCCGCCTTCACGTGCCGCGTCTCCAGCAACACGGCATCGCGTCCGACGGCGACAAGCCCCGCATGCAGCCATTGCGATAACGGCCCGGCTTCGAGCCCAATGCGGCTGACAGCCAATCCCAGCTCGTCAAAATAGCGGACAAGCGCCTCTGGCTCGCTGGCGATCTTGACCTCGCGGACGATCGTTCCGCTCGTATCCACAACGCACACGCTGCTCTCTTTCAGTGAGACATCGATTCCCACATAATGCTCCATGGCTGTTCCTCTCTTGATGCTTGGAGCCGATCGCTCGGACTCCGTTCCAACACCATCATTCTGAGGGACAGCCACCCATGCTGGCTAGGCTCGCGAAGGCCGGCCCATTACGGCATCTAACACCGTTGTTTTTAATACTGAGGATAGGATTGGCGGGCAACGCAATCAGCATATTCAGTGAGAGATTAATATTGGGATGGTCACCGACTTGAGCAGAGATCGCGTCACGCCCCCGAAGACAATCTCGCGCGATCGCGCGTGGCTGTATGCGCCAAGCACAATGAGGTCCATATTATTGCGATCGGCATAATTCGAGATAACATCAGCAATGGACGATCCGTTAGAATCAATCTGCTCGACCGTAACATTGGCTCCATGTCTGCTAAGATAGACCGCAACATCTGCACCAGGCTCTTCACCGTGCAACGGATTTTTCGCTGAATCGACCACAACGACGGAGATTAATTGGGCTGCCGTCAGCAGCGGCAACGAATCCGAAATCGCGCGCCGGGCTTGACGGCTGGCGTTCCAAGCCAGAAGCACGCGCTCTGCGATGGTCCCGGCCTTCCATCCATCAGGCAGGATGAGAATTGGAACACCGGTAGCAAGCAACAGCGTCTCAGCCGACCAGCCACTAGGCAACCCACCCGGCGGCGGATGACCCGTGATCACCAGATCAGCATGCAGAGAGTGTAGTTTGGCATCATCGGCATCAATTTCACGGACGATACGGAACTCAAAGCTGATATCCGCCCGCTTCGTGGCTATACTAAAGTTTTTGCTTGCGGCCTCGGACATGGCGATCTCTTTCGCTTTGTGACGTTCGATAAGCCGCCGTATAGCTTCCCTCCCCCTGACATAAGAATCTGCAGGATCTATCTGCCAGCCCGACGGGACAGCGAAGATACCGATGAGATGCGAACCGTGACGAAGAGCCAGCTCCACGGCGTAGCGAGCGCGAGTTGCGCCAGTCCGCGACGGATCCAGGAAGACAACGATGTTCTTGAGAGCCATTGGCTAGTGCACCTCTAATTCGCGGACACGGCTAAGAATACTATTTCAAGACAGACCGATGCGGTGATGCTCATCGCTCTTCCTTCAGGGAGAGGCCGTATCCGGTCATTGAGATGCCCTGAAACAGCGTATCGAAAGCTAGAATGAGTGCGGCCGTCGTCGGCATGGCAAGAAACCATGCACAGAAGATCCAGAACGCGCTGAGTATGGCGACGCACCCGGAAGACAGAATCCATGTTGCGCCGTCCTCCGGCGAAGCTGTCAGGCCTATCCAGATTCGAGCTATTCCGGATGCCACCAAGAAAGTGCTTAAAAAAATCAACGTCGAAATACTTGTGAGGTTCTCGTCCGACGAAAGCGCCACTCCTGCAAGGATGCAAGGTATCCCATTCATCAGCCAGTCGATGTAGATGTCGCCTCTTGCGATCTTTAGAACAACTAAAATCATGATTATGCCACTGAATATGGCTGAACCGCCGCTAAAATGCTCTTGGCCCGGTTGAACCGCGAGGGCGTCGGCAAGGGCAAGAGCGCTGAATGTAGTAAGGATGCCGCCGAGAACCATCAGCCTCAGCCAATCCATCTCGCGACGGAATCTGGCTCGAAACATCCGACGATAGTGCTCAAATGTATCTGATACGTCGCGTTCGTGCGATATCGTCCAAGACCGAACAAATCGCCTGAGCTTGATCAGACCATTCGGGGCCATGATGAACATCCTCGCTTCACGAACCGACGACGACATCGGCGCTATGCGCAGTCTTGGACTTTCTGAACTTCGCTTTGAGCTTTTCGCGCAGAGTCTGGAATGTGACGTACAGCATGGGGATCAGGAAAATCCCGAGCGTGCTGGCAACCGTCATACCGACGAAGACGGGCGTACTGACGTTACGGCGAGCGATCATCGAGGCTCCATCCGCCCAGACGAGCGGGACCAAGCCGAGGATGAATGCGATCGACGTCATCATCACCGCGCGGAAGCGAAGTTTTGCTCCGAGCTCGGCAGCTTCCTTGATGCTGAGACCGAGCTCGCGCTGTTCCTTGGCGAACTCGACGATCAGGATGCCGTTTTTGGCGGCCAAGGCGATCAGCACGACCAAGCCGATCTGCGCATAAAGATCGAGGGTCAGTCTCGCAAACAGGAATCCTAGGAAAGCGCCGAGAACACCTATCGCCACCGACAAGAGTACGGGTACCGGAATGGTCCAGCTTTCGTAGAGCGCGACAAGGAAGAGATAAGCGAAGAGCAACGCAAGCCCAAGAATAATTGTCGTCTGTCCCTCGGCCTGCTGTTCCTGATAGGCGGTCCCCGTCCATTCGAAGGCATAGGCTGGCGGCAATGCCTTTGCCGAGACCATCGCCATCGCTTTCATGGCTTCACCGGAGGAGACACCGGGGGCCGGCGAGCCGTTCACGGTCACGGACCGATAGTTGTTGTAACGTGTGATGACAGCCGGTCCGGTGACTGTCCGAAGCTCCGCAATCGACTGGAGCGGTACCATGGCGCCGCCGGCACTGCGGACATAGATGTCCCATAGTGCCGGAATGTCCCTGCGGTTCGTTACGTCACCCTGAAGATTGACCTGCCAGGTGCGGCCGAAGAGATTGAAGTCATTGACATAGGAACCTCCCAGCGTGGTCTGCAGCGCAGCGAAAATGTCTCCGATCGCGACACCAAGCGCCTGCGCTTTTTCGCGATCGATATCGAGGAAGAGCGAGGGCGCGTTCGCCCCGTAGGTCGTGAACACCCGCCTCAGTTTCGGATCCTGGTTGGCTGCAGCGACCACTCCGTTTGCCAGGTTGCCGAGCGTCGCTGGCTCTGCGCCTTCCAGCGATTCGAGCATAAACTCGAAGCCGCCGCTGGTCGAAAGCCCCACGACCGGCGGCAGATTGAAAGGAAGCACGGTCGCCGTTCGAACCTGCTGGCCTGCGACGAACATCTGTCCAATCAGGACTTGTGCCTTATCCGCCGCGGCAGTGCGCTGTTCGAACGGCTTGAGTTTGGCGATGACGAAAGCGTTGTTGCTGGCGGCAAAGCTGTCCAGCAACGAATAGCCAATGACAGCGACAACATCCTGGACCTGCGGTATACCCGCCAGAATCTTTTCGACGTCGCGAACGGATTCGCTCGTGCGCGCGACCGATGCGCCATCCGGCAATTGTATGTTGACGAAAAATGCGCCCTGATCCTCTTCCGGCAAAAGTCCAGTCGGCGTTATCGAACCGAGGCTGACAATGCCTGCGCCGCTTACCAGCACGACAACGATGGAGAAAGCTGAGAGCCTCAACGACTTTCTGACAATGCGTGCATAGCCGTCACGCAAACCGTCGATCCGACGACCGATCCAGCCCATCACACCGCGCTTGGGGCCACCATGCCGCACAAACACGGCGCAAAGCGCGGGAGAAAGCGTCAACGCATTGATCGCGGAGATCAACATCGAAACGCTGATGGTAACAGCGAATTGCCTGAACAATTCACCGGAAATGCCGGGGATAAAGCCGATCGGCACGAAAACGGAAAGAAGCACCAGCGTGATCGCGATGATGGGCGCGGTCACCTGCGCCATGGCCTTCTTGGTCGCCGCGACGGGTGAAAGCTCCGGCTCCTCTTCCATGACGCGCTCGACATTCTCGACTACGACAATAGCGTCGTCGACGACGATGCCGATGGCAAGAACCAGCGCGAGAAGCGAAACGGTGTTAGCGGAGTATCCCAGCGCCAGCATCACGGCAAAAGTGCCGACGAGACTGACCGGGACCGCGATGATGGGAACGATGGTTGCCCGAAGATTGCCAAGAAAAATGAAAACGACGATCGCGACAAGGACGAACGCTTCGACGAGCGTGTGAACGACTGCCCTGATCGTGTCGTTCACGAACTCCGTGGAGTCGTACATAACGCGAATCTTCAAGCCGTCCGGGAATCGGCGCTGCAGCACTTCGAGTTTCTTGTTGATCGCAGTGGACGTCGCCAGCGCGTTGGCCCCCGGTGACAGGAAAATAGCGATTCCTATCGCCGGGTTGCCATTGACCCGGGCTTCGGCATCTTCGTTTTGCGCCCCCAATTCAACGCGGGCGACATCGCTGATGCGTAGCACCGATCCATCGGCATTGGCGCGCAATAGGATCTCGCCAAATTCTTTCGCTGTGGTCAGCCGCCCTTGCGTCTGCACGTTGAGCTGAAAGCGCTGGTCGTCGGGGACGGGACGCGCGCCGATCCGACCTACCGGCGCCTGCACGCTCTGGGATTGGATCGCACGGATCACATCCGATGGTGCCAACCCAAGACTCGACAACCTTTCCACATCGAACCAGATGCGCATCGAATAGTTCATGCGACTGAACAATTGCGCCGAGCCGACGCCTGGGGTTCGGGACAACTCGTCCAGCACGTTGATCGTAGCGTAGTTCGTCATGAACAATGTGTCGTGCTTCTGCGCAGGACTATAGACGGAGATGAACTGCAGAATGGACGAAGATTGCTTTTGAACCGTGAGGCCGAGCGCCCGCACCTCGGGCGGAAGCTGGGCAAGGGCGGTCTGAACCCTATTATTGACATTGACTGTATTGATGTCGGCGTTCGTTCCGAGGGCAAAGCTGACGGTTAGGGTGTAGGAGCCATCATTGCCGCTGGTGCTCTTCATGTAGAGCATCTTATCGACACCGATCACCTTCGACTCGATCGGCTGTCCCACAGTCGCTTCCACAACCTCGGCAGACGCGCCGGGATAGATGCCGGTCACCCGGACCTGAGGCGGCACAATATCGGGAAGTTGGGCGACTGGGATGCGCATCATCGCGAGCCCGCCTGCCAGCGTCATCACGATGGCGATCACAATGGCAAGACGCGGCCTGTCGATGAAAAGATTGGAGATCATGCCTTATCCCCGCTGGGCTGGTTTCGATGGCGGGGACAAAGCCTCTACCGGAGCGGGCGCAACCGGTGTATTCGGTCTCACGCGCTGAATTCCTTCAGCAATAACCCGCTCGCCAACCTGTAGCCCTTCGATGATCGCAGCCGTCGTTGCCGTTGATTGACCCAGTTTGATCCGGCGCTGTTGTGCGATGTCTTTTTCGCCGACGACATAAACAAAATCGCCCTGCTGATCGGTCAGCACGGCGGCGCGCGGGATAGCGACTACGTCGCGGGGCTTTACCGACTCCAGTACGACACGCACCAGTTCGTCGTTCACCAGTTCGCGTCCCCCCCTACCGGGCAAGGCGGGGTTCGGTACAATGGCGCGCAGGACGATCGTGTCGGTGTCGCGGGCCACGTTGATATCGATGAAGTTGAGCTTGCCGACCTGACCGTAAAGACGTCCGTCAGGAAGCCGCAAGCGGATACGAACAGCGTTGGAACCGCCGTCCGTGGCAAATCGCTCACGCAGTTCGAGAAACCGCGCTACCGAGATCGGAAAACTGACGTAGATCGGATCCTGGCTTACGATGGTCGCGAGGGCACCCGACGCGGGCCCCACGACGTTACCAATGGTGAAGGCGGTACGTCCGACGCGACCATCGATCGGGGAACGAATTTCAGTATAACCAAGACTGATCTCGGACTGACGCAACTGCGCTTGCGCCGATCTTAACTGTGCGGCGGCTGTTTTTTGAGCCGCCCGCGCATTGTCTGCCGAACTCTGACTTCCAGACGAACTCTTGAGCAACTGCTCTGCTCGATCGAGCGCGAGATTCGCGTTTTCCAACTGGGCTTGCGCCTGAGCTACTGCGGCGCGCTTTCCTTCGACATCCGCTTCAAAGGGCGCGCGTTCAAGACGAAAGAGAAGATCGCCCTTGCTGACTTCAGCACCCTCGACAAAAAGCTTCTCGTCGAGGAAGGCGGTCACACGGGCCGAAAGATCGACTCGGCCTATGGCCTGGATCCGGCCATTGATCTCTGTCGCTTCAGTAATCGCTTTTGATTCCACCGTCACAACGCCAACCATGGGCGGTCCTCCCGCACCTGTTTGCGCCGACACTGGCACGGCCAGAAATGTGCTGGCGATGGCGATTAGACGAAGGATGGGCGACATCAGGCATGATCCAGCATGAATTACGAGATTCTAGGCAGACCTATATACATACGAACCGTATGTTTGTAAATTAAAATGATAAGGAGACCGAATAGATGCGTCGAACCAAGGAGCAAGCGGCCGAAACCCGGCAGACGATCCTGAAAGTGGCGGAGGAGCTTTTTCTGGAAAAAGGCTACGAGAACGTGTCGCTCGACGAGATCGCCGGCGCGGCGGCCGTCACGCGCGGCGCCGTCCACTGGCACTTCCGAAACAAGCAGGGATTGTTGTTTGCGATCCGCGACGAGATGCGCCTCCCCATGCAGGATCTAGCGGAGCGGTTAGCGGCGGACACCACCCTCGCGCCGCTGACAGCGCTTGGCGATGTGATATCGAGTACATTTTCTTACTTGCAGGCGGACCCGCGACAAAGGCGGATTCTCAAGGTGCTTTTGCAGGTCGATTGGGCCTCTTCAGAGGATGATCCCGATAGCGGAAAGACTTTTCAGCATCAGTTTCGGGGTTCGCTCATCAAGATATTCGAAGCCGCGGAGAGAAATGAAGCTCTGCCCGCTCCCTGGACGCCGAAATCTGCTGCCATAGCGTTCAGCGCGATGTTGAACGGGCTGATCAACGAATGGGCTCGCGGACAAACCGATTTCGAGCTCGTGCCGGATGCAACCGCAATCGTGCGAACGGTCCTCGATGCATGGAGCACGCTCGCAAGATCTGCCTCAACCGTCGCATCCTAACCTGCGCCGAGCGTGGCGTAAAAGCTGGTAAGGCCGGTGACGAGACAGTGCGGCAGCCATGGGGCCATCTCATCAGAATCTTCGTATTCTGAAATGACCGGCTGCACACCGGAGGCTGTGGTGCCTCCGCGGATCGTGTTGGAATTTGGCGGAGCGGCCCCCGGCGGAATGAGATTATCGTTTCATGCGGCGAGGTAAATCTTCTTAGCGAGTTGCTTGGTAGCAAGCGTCCGCCACCCGTCGATCTTCCGCATTGAGATTTGGCCGGACGCCATCAGGGGCCAGAACAGCATGGCGGCGATTTCGGCCGAAGGCAGCACGGTTCTGCGTCTTGATCCGCCTTTTGAACTCTTCGTGCAGACGCTCGATCGCGTTGTCCGGGCGCTTTTCCACTGGCTCAGCGGCAGACGGGTGAAGCTGAAGAGGCGGTCGCCGGCCTCAAGGCTATCGGCGACGGCCCTGTGCCGGAACCTCCACTTGCGGACGAACGCCTTGCGCCCCTCGCGCTGTGCGTTCTGGCTGCTGAAAAATGGGTCTTGAAGGGCGATTTTCCTGATGCGCGCGGCGAGGTGAGCCAATCGATGGGGCGTAGAGGCCCTGCCTGCGTAGTTTTCGCTGTGGTTTCGTCTCATGTTTGAGAGCTATGCGGGATTTTCGGTGACGGGGTGAATCAAGCGGCGGATTTCTTTTCGGACGCGACTTCGATTCCGTCGCGGAATGTTACACCGTTGACGACCTTAGAGTCGGACTCGAAACGACGTGAACGAGATCAAGGTCTTGCCAGCCGCCGTGTGATGGTTCGGATGTGGGCGACGAGCACCCACGCGGTTGCGCTTGCGATGGTCGCCTCAAAATCCTTGGCGAGCCTGCGGCATCGACCAAGCCACGCGAATGTACGCTCGACGACCCACCTGCGCGGTAGAACCTCGAAGCCCTCAGCATGGTCGGATCGCTTGATGATCGCGAGCGTCAATTTTCCGATCTTTGCGAGAGCATTCCGCATCTTGTCCCCCGCATAACCACCATCGGCGAAGACGTGCCGCAGCCACGGATAGAGCCGGCGGATCGAAGCCAGTACGCGGGGGCCACCATCACGGTCCTGGACATCGGCTGGATGCACGAGGAGACCAACCAGATTGCCTTGCGTGTCGGTTACAATGTGGCGTTTGCGCCCCTTGATCTTTTTGCCGGCGTCGTAGCCGCGCGGGCCGCCGCTTTCCGTGGTTTTCACCGATTGGCTGTCGATGACGCCCGCCGTCGGGCTCGCCTCACGTCCAGCATGCTCGCGTGCCGCCATCACTAGCGTGTAGTTGATCGAGCTGAACCTGCCCTCGCGCGACCATCCATAGAAATAGCCCTGAACGGTCGAGTACGGTGGGAAGTCCTTGGGCAACTGACGCCATTGGCACCCTGTCGAGACCATGTACAGGATCGCATTCACCACGGCTCGCAAGTCCGTCTCACGCGGCCTCCCAATGCGGGATGGGGAAGGTATCAAAGGCTTCAGCAATCCCCACTCCGCATCCGTCAGATCGCTTGCATAATGCAGTCCCTCACGGCGATATTGTCGCCGGGTGATTTCAGTCCAGGCCATCGTGCTCTCCCTCGAATCTTCGCAAATCCGAAGGAATCATAAGCCACTGAAATCACTCAACCCTTTTTCAGTCAGCCTCTCATCGCAGATATGCTTTGTGAATGATTGCCGAGTAAGGCTCGCCGCTTTACGCAACGTCTGTTTTCAGCCCGAACGCCGGGATTTTGCGAATCCGGCTTTGCAGGGCAAGTTCGAATTGCTCCCATCCCAGCAGCGACCTTGCTGCCTTTATCTGCTGCGTGATCACGAGCATTTTTCCGCCCCCTTGGAAGCCGTTTCAGAAGCGGAGATTCGCTTGAGGCGAAAACCGCCAGGAGGAGCCGTTGCATATCCATGACGAATCATGCGCCGACATCTCTCAGGCGCGGGACTGCACGGGCACAAGCGCTCCCGCGGCACAACTCCGATGGACCCTTAAGGAGAATTCAATTGGCCGCTTGCACGCGCTTTTCGGCCTCGCGAGACTGCATGCGAAAGTGCTTCGGCGAGCAGCGTCAAAGCGATAAACTGATGCTGAGTGGTCATTGCGCCGACAGCAAACGCGCCTCTCACGGCCGTCGCCTGCCGCTCAGACTTATCTAGACCAATCGGCGCAGCGATACCGTTCGCCGTTGGATTCGCTCGGTTGCAGTCATGGCTTTGTGAATCAGTCATCACGCTGGCGACTCCTCGGTAAGTGTCCTATTCCGGCAACCTCTTTGCGGGTTGTTTTACGTCGCTTAAAGTCCACATCTCAAACGCAAGGGCCGGGGTTGACTGGAAGACTCATGCGAATCGTCGCGCCCTTCAGGCGACAGCAGGCGAGAACGTTGATGCTGGGTTTTGTTTCGGGTTCGGTGGAATGTCTACTTAAACAAGCCCCTCCCCTACCCTCGCTCATACTCCCGATGTGGATGAACAGATGAACATCATCAGCGGCTCGTTCTGGGCATGGGCATGACCGTTGATACAACACCAATGCGTTGCAATGATCACGCCCAGCATCACGGCGCCTGTCGCACCCACCATCTTCTTCAGCCAGCCGACTTTCTTCTTTTCCGCGGAAGCCTCATCCGCGGTTTCGACCGGACCGCCGACGATGCCGCTGAACTTCTCGAAGAACTCCCCTGCAAGCTTCGTGGCCGTCGCATCGATCAATCGCCCGCCGAGTTGCGCGAGCTTGCCGCCGATCTCGGCCTTCACGGTGTAATGAAGGATGGTTGCGTCACCATCGGCCTCCAGCTTGACCGCGGCGCTGCCTTTGGCAAAGCCGGCCATGCCTCCGGAGCCTTCACCGGTGATAGTGTAACCGTTCGGCGGATCGAAGTCGGACAAGGTCACCTTGCCGGTGAACGAAGCCTTCACGGGACCGACGCGCAGCGTGACCTTGGCGTTCATTTCATTGTCGGATGTCTTCTCGATGGACTCGCATCCGGGGATGCACTGCTTGAGCACATCGACGTCGTTGAGCGCGGCATAGACTAACTCGCGTGAAGCTTCGATGCGTTGCGAACCGTTCATATCCATCAGACATGTCCTTCTTCCTGTTGTTCCGCCCGCCGTTGTCCACGGCGGCGCACCTCGACCATCTCCGCAACGATCGACAATGCAATTTCATCCGGCGTGATCGCGCCGAGATCGAGTCCGGCCGGGGCCCGCAGAGTCTCCAGTTGCAAGGGCGGCACGCCCGCGGCAGCCAGTTCGTCCTTCAGCACGGCCGCCTTCTTGCGCGATCCGACGAAGGCGACATAGGTTGACTGAGCGGCCAAAGCCGATTTCAACGCTGCCGTATCACCACGCCCCTGAGTCGACACAACGACATATCGGTTGCCGCCGCTGTCCGCAGGGATCTCATAACCATCCACAAGCCGATCGGTATCGCCGAACAGCGCATGATCCGCGGCTGGGGCGCACACTGATACGAAGAATCCCATGCGCTGGGCGATGGCCGCGATCGCCACCGCCACAGGCGATGCGCCGCAGACATAAAGCTGCGGACGCGGCAGGATCGGTTCGACAAAAATATCCATGGTGCCGTGGCTCGGACACATGTTGTTGGCGTAGAGGACGCCGTCGTGTGATTCACCGGCTTTCAGTCCGTGTTCTTCCAGCACATCCTTCGGCTGCACGCTGATGAGGCGCGGCTGGCCGTCCGAGAGCGACTGCCGCGCCGCCTTCAGCACATTGGCACGTGCGCAACCCCCACCGATCCATCCGGCGGTCATGGTGCCGTCTCTGAGGATGACGGCCTTCGCGCCCGCCTTCGCTGCGGTCAGCGATACCGTGCGCACCACAGTGGCCAGCGCGAACGGCTCGCCGCGGGCTTTCATGTCGTTGACGATGTCGAGGACATCGGGTGCGAGCGTCATGATCTCATATCCTTGCCAGATAAGGTTCGAGCGCCTGCAGACTTTCGAGATTGTGCGCCGGAGCGAACAGATCGACATGGGGCAGCGCCGCCTTCATGCCGGCCGCCTCCGGCGCATAATCGCGCCAGCCGATCATCGGATTGAGCCAGGCGATGCGGCGGCAGCGTCGGCGCAGCGCCGCCATCTCACGGCCCAGTTGCTCGGCCGGTCCGGTGTCATAACCGTCGGACACGATCATGACGCAGGTGCGCGCATGAATCGCACGCTTCGCGTGCCAGCGGTTGAATGTGCCAAGCGACTCGCCGATCCGTGTCCCGCCGCCGACGCCCTGGGCCAGGATCGACATGCGCTCCACCGCCCGCGTCGCATCGCGCTCGCGCAGCGCCGGTGAGATGTGAATCAGCCGCGTATGAAATACGAAGGCTTCCGCTTCGCGGAACGTGTCAAGAATGCCGTGCATGAAGCGCAGGAACACCGCCGAATACATGCTCATGGAACCCGAGGCGTCGAGGAGCACGACGAGGCGCAGCGGCTTGTTCTTGCGCTGGCGCCAGACCAGTTCCATCGGCGTGCCGCCATGCGCGATGCTCTTGTGGATCGTGCGCCGCAGGTCGATGCGCCGGCCCGCGCGGCGTGCCTGCTCGCGCCGGGTCAGCCGCACGCGCATCGCCTTTGCCAACCTGGCCGCAACGGCATGAGCCTCCGCAAGATCGGATGGATTGGCGAGATGACGGAAATCGGCTTTGGCAAGCGAATCAGACCGCGAGGCTCCTTCGCGTAGACCGGGGCTGTTCTCGTTGGTCTCGTCATCACCACCGGGACGCCTTTGCACGCTATCCGGTGCGCCGTCCGGATTGCCCGGCCGATCGCCGCTCTTCGTGCTGTCGAAACCCGGCGGGGTCTTCTGCAGCACGCCGGACATGCGCGTGGCGGATTTCATGCCGCGCCCCAGCCAGAACGCATCAAATATCTCGTCGAATTTCTCCCAGTCCGCCTTGTTGCTGCACAACAGCGCGCGCAGCGCTGGACGCAACCGCGATGGCGATGACGAATCCGGACCGGCAAGCACCGTGAGCGCGTCACTTGTCTCGGCGAGCCCGACAATAAAAGCGTTGTCGCGCAGCACGCGGACGAAATCGCCGAGCTTGCGGCGCGCGCCTGCGCCCGCCGGAGCAGCAATCGTCTCGCGAATGGCCGCACTTCCTGCCATATCAGGCCACCTTGCCCAGCAGCCGGTCGGACACCTCACGCGTCATGCGCGACTTGTCCTCTGCCGTCTTGATCAGGCACATCATGGTTTCGAACACGACTTCCGGTTCCGCGCGCAGATCGTCGATGCCAAGCCCGGCCAGAGCGGCTGCCCAGTCGAGTGTTTCGGCAACGCCGGGGCTCTTTCGCAAATCCTCCTTGCGGATGGCCTCGACCATGCGCGCGATCTGCAACGCCAGATCCACGTCGATGTCGGGCATGCGCGCGGTGATGATACGCGCCTCGCGTTCGACGTCGGGAAAATCGACGTAATGATAGAGACAGCGGCGGCGCAGCGCGTCGGAGAGTTCGCGCGTTCCGTTGGACGTCAGCACGACATGCGGGATCGTGGTGGCGCGGATGGTTCCAAGCTCGGGGATGGACACCTGGAAATCCGACAGCAATTCCAGCAGGAACGCCTCGAATTCCTCGTCAGCGCGATCGACCTCATCGATCAGCAGCACAGGCGATTTCGGCTGACGGATGGACGACAGCAGCGGACGTTCAAGCAGGAATTTTTCCGAGAAGATATGATCTTCGACGACATCGGCAGCGTCAGCATGGGTTTCGCGCGCCTTGATCGCCAGCAACTGGCGCTGATAGTTCCACTCGTAGAGCGCCGCGTTCTGATCAAGTCCTTCATAGCATTGCAGGCGAATGAGGCGCGCGTCATTCGCCCGAGCCAAAGCCAGCGCAACCTCGGTCTTCCCGACGCCCGCCTCGCCTTCCAGCAATAGCGGGCGCGACAGGTGCTCCATCAGCCAGACGGCCGTCGCAAGATCACGATCCGGAATATAGCCTGCGGCGGCCAGCCGATCTGCGATTCGATCGCGTGGAATATGATGACGCATAAGCATTTCCAACTCGCCCGGCCCATTGCCGGTGCAGTCCCTGCTTCAAGTCCGGTGCGATCAGAGAGCCGACGAGCAGCCGGCACCCGAAATCTCACCACACGTTCCGGACATGCCGGGCGGAGCAGAGTTTGCTTCGCCCGGACCTGTCTTAAACATGCAGGCCCAGTCTTTCGCCGACCTTCCAGAGCCGCCAGGCATCGTGCGGCATCTGGATGTGGCCTGCATTCAGAAACGCAAAGGCATCGTTCACTGCGTTAGAGAAACATGGCACGCCGCCGACATGGGGGCTTTCGCCCACGCCCTTGGCGCCGATCGGGTGATGCGGCGACGGCGTGACGGTGTAGTCCGTTTCCCACTTCGGCGTCTCCACCGCAGTCGGCAGGAAGAAATCCATGAATGACGCGCCCATCACGTTGCCCTGTTCGTCGTAACGGATCTCCTGACCCATCGCGACGGCGAAGGCCTCAGTGAGACCACCGTGGACCTGTCCTTCGATAATCATGGGATTGATGCGCGTGCCGCAATCGTCGAGTGCATAGAAGCGCCGGGTCTTGGCGACGCCGGTATCGACATCGATGTCCATGACGCAGAAATACGCGCCGAACGGATAGGTCATGTTCGGCGGATCGTAATAATTCACCGCCTCAAGACCCGGTTCCAGATTGGGCGGCGGACTGTTGTACGACGCCCAGGCGATTTCCTTCATGGTCTTGAATTTTTCAGGCAGACCCTTCACCCGGAAGCGATCAACGTCCCATTCAAGATCGCCTTCATGCACTTCGAGAAGGTGAGCCGCGATCATCTGCGCCTTGGCCTTGATCTTGCGCGCGGCCACGGCCGTGGCCGCGCCGGCGGTCGGCGTTGAACGCGAGCCATATGTACCAAGACCGTAAGGCGCAGTGTCAGTGTTGCCTTCCTCGATCATGATATCGTCGGCGGGAATGCCGAGTTCGGTGGCAATGATCTGGGCGTAGGTCGTCTCGTGGCCCTGCCCCTGGCTCTTGGTGCCCATGCGGGCGATGATCGAGCCGGTCGGATGGATGCGGATTTCGGCGGAGTCGAACATGGCGACGCCGAGAATGTCGCAATTCTTGGATGGACCGGCGCCGACGATCTCAGTGAAGAAGGAGATGCCGATGCCCATCAACTCGCGGGTTTCGCCACGCTTGAAGGCTTCCTGCTTTTGCTTCTGCTCGGCGCGCAGCGCACGATAGCCGACAGCATCCATCGCCTTTTTCATGGCGAGCGGATAGTTGCCGCTGTCGTATTCCCATCCGAGCGGAGCATGATACGGAAACTGCTCCGGCTGGATGAAGTTCTTGATGCGCAGGTCCGCCGAATCCATGCCGAGCCGCTGCGCCAGCGTCTCGATGGCGCGTTCGATGGCATAGACCGCTTCCGTCACCCGGAATGAGCAACGATAGGCGACGCCACCCGATGCCTTGTTGGTGTAAACGCCGTCTACCGAGAGATACGCCACCGGCATGTCATAGGAGCCGGTGCAGATGTTCATGAAACCTGCCGGCCATTTCGACGGATCGGCGCAAGCGTCGAATGCGCCGTGATCGGCGAGCACATGGCAGCGCATGGCGAGGATCTTGCCGTCCTTGGTGGCGGCGAGTTCAGTCGTCATGTGGTAATCACGCGCAAACGAGGTGGTGGAGAGATTCTCCATCCGGTCCTCGACCCACTTCACCGGCACGCCCAGCACGATGGACGCGACCACCGCGCAGACATAGCCGGAATAGGCGCCAACCTTGTTGCCGAAACCGCCGCCGATATCCGGCGCGATCACGTGGATCTTGTGCTCGGGCAACCCCGAGATCAGCGACACCACTGTGCGAATCACGTGCGGCGCCTGGAAGGTGCCCCACAGCGTCAATTCGCCCTTGATCTTGTCCATCGAGGCGACGCACTGGCAGGTCTCCAGCGGCGACGGATGGACCCGGTGATAGGTAAACATATCCTTGGAGACGACGTCGGCCTTGGCAAAGGCTTCGTCGGTACCGTCCTTGTCGCCGATATCCCAGAAGAAGATGTGGTTGTGATGCTTGCGCGGTCCATGCGCGCCGGTCATCTTGTCCTTGATATCCTCGCGCAGCAGCGGCGCATCAGGCTCTAGTGCCTTAAACGGATCGACCAGAACCGGCAGCGGCTCGTATTCGACCTCGACGAGTTCGATCGCGTCGGCGGCGATGTAACGGTCCTTCGCCACCACGAACGCGACTTCCTGATTCTGGAACAGCACCTTCTCGTCGGCGAGCACGGCTTGCACATCGCCGGCCAGCGTCGGCATGTAGTGAAGATTGAGCGGCTTGAGGTCGGCGGCGGTCAGGACCGCAAGCACGCCCGGCAGCGCCTTGGCTTTCGAGGTGTCGATGCTCTTGATGCGGGCATGGGCGTGGGACGAGCGCACGAAATCCCCGAACAGCATGCCCGGCAGTTTCACGTCGTCGACATAGTTGCCCTTGCCTTGCGTGAAGCGGATGTCTTCGACGCGCTTGCGCTTGCACCCCATGCCCTGGAGTTTTTCGGCGCGCTCGGCGCTGGTGAGTTCGATTGGAGCCTGGACGTTCATTCTGCGGCCTCCTGGAAAGGCACGCCATTGATCTTGGCTGCCGCGTATTGAATTGCCTTCACGATGTTCTGGTAGCCGGTGCAGCGGCAGAGATTCCCTGCGATACCAAACCGGATTTCCTCTTCAGTCGGATTGGGATTTTCCTGCAGCAAGCGATGCGAGCGCATGATCATGCCCGGCGTGCAGTAACCGCACTGCAGGCCGTGCATCATGCGGAAGCCTTCCTGCAACGCGCTCAGCGTGCCGTCTGCGGCCGCCATGCCCTCGACGGTCGTAATCGACGAACCATTGGCCTGAATGGCGAATGTCGTGCAGCTTTTTACCGACATGCCGTCGAGATCGACGGTGCAAGCACCACAATGGCTGGTGTCGCAGCCGATGTGCGCACCAGTGAGATTTTGTTGTTCGCGGATGAAATGGATCAGCAGGGTGCGCGGCTCGACCAGCGCCTCCACCGGCTGCCCGTTGATCGTCAGCTCGATATGGGCTTTCGCCATGTTGGGTCTCTCCCTGAATTTCTAGTTTTTCGCGCGGGACTTCGCCCGCTCGGCGGCGCGGCGCAGCATCACGCCAGCCATCTTGGTGCGGTATTCGGCAGGACCGCGGCCATCCGCCGCCGGACTGGTGATCGCCTCGGCCAACGCGACGGCCTTGTCGAGCGCCGCCTTGTCGAGCGCGGTGCCGACCAGTGCGTTGGCGGCTTCTTCAGCCCACAGCGGCGTATCGGCCACGTTGGTCAGCCCGATCGAAGCCGAGGTGCACTTGCCGCCACTCATGGTGAGAACGACCGCGGCCGCGGCGGTGGCATAGTCGCCGATTTTCCGTTTCAGTTTCTCGTAGGCATAGCCATGTCCAACCGGCGGCACCGGAATGCGAATCGCGGTCAGGATTTCGCCGGTCTCAAGGGCGGTGAAATACGCCGCCTGATAAAACTCACGCGCTGCAACCCGGCGCACGCCATTCGGGCCGGTGAGTTCGTAGCTTGCGCCCAGACACTGCATCAGCGCGGGCATGTCGTTGCCCGGATCGCCGTTGGCGGCGTTGCCGCCGATGGTGCCCATGTAGCGGATTTGAGGATCGGCGATCAGCAGCGACGTCTCGCGAATGATCGGCAATTTCGCCGCCAGCAGATCGGAACCGATCAGCGTGTGCTGGGTGGTCATCGCTCCGATAACGATGTCGCCGCCCTCTTCCCGGATCCCCTTGAGGTCTCCGATGGCGCGCAAATCGACCAGATGCTCTGGCGTGGCCAGCCGGGTTTTCATCATCGGGATCAGGCTGTGGCCGCCGGCCAGGGGCCGGGCGTCTTCGCCGAGCTTCACCAGAAGCGCGACGGCATCGGCGACGGATTTCGGACGATGGTAGTCAAATGAACCAGGAATCACGGTTACCTCCCCAGGTTACCCACGCCCCAGACCTCTGTTGGGTCCGGTTTACATCAGCGCGTTGCCTAGGAGGCCAAGCCGTTTAGAAACATTCAAGAACAGGAGCACCAGAGATCGGTTTTCGGCACCAAAAGCGGCAGCTGCGCACGAACTGCGTCAGCAACGCTGTCTTAATTGTCCCTGGTTCGCAGATATTCGGTGAGCTGCTCGCGCAATTGCGGCAACCGGCTGCGGCTCACCGGCACCGAGCGGCGCACCGGCGAATCGAGATCGGCAATTCCGTTGTCGCCCGCGCGCTTCAGACGCGCGACGCGCTGAATATTGACGATGTAGCTGCGGTGGACGCGAAAGAAAATATCGGGCGGCAGCCGCGCGATGATCTCGCCGATCGAGAGCGGACAGAAGATGTCCTCCCGGCCGTTGAACACATAAGTATAATGTGCGTTGGCGTGGACCGAGAAAATGTCGGCGGTGTTGATGGTCTGGCTGCCGCGATACTTCTCCACCGGCAGGGTGGCCTCGTAGATGGGAGCATCCGATGTCGCCTGCGTGGGCGCATCGGCGACCGTGAGTTCCGCGACCGAACCAGAGACAGGCGTCACGCTGTCCGCCGTAATCGGGGCCGGAATGGGATCCGGCTCGTTCGCCTCGGGCACGATCACCGGGTCCGCCGCGGATTCGCGCTGATCCGGAACCAGCGCCAGCATGAAAACACCGGACACCAGAAACGCGACGACACTGACGATCACCGCCAGCAGATCGCCGGATATGGCCGGCGTGCCCGGCGGCAATGCGCCGACAATCGGATGCAGCGTCAGCCCGGCCATCGCGGTGTAGTGCATTCCCGAAATCGCGCAGCCCAGAACCGCCGCGCAAACCAGCAAGGGCGGCCTCGTCTCGGACGCGAATGCCAGCCACAGCGCGAGGCCCGACGCCAGAACGGCGATCAGCACGCTCGCCAGCACATAAACGGGATTGTGCATCATGTGGGCGCTGGCATGGAGCGCCAGCATCCCGATGTAATGCATCGAGGCGATCCCGACGCCCATCACCGTGGCCGCGATGAACAGCAGCCGCTGCGAGCGCAATGTCGCGAGGTAAACCGCGATTCCGACCACCAGCACGCAAACGAGGAACGACAGCAGCGTCGGAAGCACCACGTAGTCGACGGTGACGGGCAGCCGCGCCGCCAGCATGCCGACGAAATGCATCGCCCAGATGCCGATCGCAAAGGACAGCGCAGCACCGGCGATCAGCAGGCGGCGATTCAGCGCGAACGCCTGCGAAACGCGAAGCGCCAGATTCAAACCGACGTAGCTTGCCTGTATTGCCACGAGCAGTGACAGGGCAACCAGCGTCGGATCATGTTCGATGGGCATATCCCAGCAGTCCTTGTCCGAACAGCCGCGACCCTAAAACAAAAAACTCACAAAAATCAACTTGCCCAAGCCATTTGGCAATGTCGCCCAAGCATCATTAAACTGGACTCCAACTCTCCTAAATCAGCCTGCCATCTGTCTCAAATTACCTGACGACGGACAGACCACCGACAGTCTGTGCGTGATCTGCCGTGACCAGACACGCCTTGCTACTGGAGCTAGAACCTCGCGGGTTTCACGCACCGCTGGCGCATCTCCATCGCGCCGCCGAGGCGGTGCCGCATTGATGATGATCGCATAGGCCGCCTGCGTTGACTTCAGCAGTTGGACGATGCTTCGGGTGACACGCAGATCGAACAACGTCGGACGCGTCGGAACGATTACCAAGGCGGCGTAACGCGCCGCTACGAGAGCATGCCGTGCGCCGGGCGGCATATCGATGAGCAGGATTTCAATCCCGCAGCGCTGTGCCAGCGCGATACTCTGCTCGATCTCGTTCTCACTGCAGCGGCAAACTCGAATATCCGATTTGTTTCGGACGCGTCGCCATTCGAAGCTCGATAGCTGCGGATCGCAATCGATGACACCAACTTTATAGTTTTTCTGCGCGGCGACGACGGCAAGGTTTGTGAGCGTCGTGGATTTGCCAGCCCGCCCTTGCCAACAAAAGCAATAACCGCTTGAAGCGGAGACCCGGCGATAGATGAGGAGCGTATCCGTGTCCCAGACGCAGAATGTCTCAACGACTCGGGTGAGGAGATCGTGCCCTCGTTTGAAGGAGGCACGACATAGCCAGCAGGGTGCTTGAGCTGACCTGCTACCATGTGATCAATCCTCCAGCTTCGGCCGACGGCCGCGGGCACGCGCGGCGAGCCGCCATCGCATCGGGTGCCGTCCGGAATGCGGTTGGAATTCAGTGGCGCGTTCTCCGGTAACATGAAGGTATCGTTTCAGGCGGCAAGGTCAATCGGCTGATCAATGGGTTTTGTGGAAAGCGTCTGCCACCCATCCACCTTGCGCATGTTGATCTGTCCTGAAGCGAGCAGCGCCCAGAACAACATCGCGGCGGTGTCGGCGGATGGCAGAACGGTTTGAGTCTTGATCCGTCGCTTGAATTCTTCGTGCAGACGCTCGATTGCATTCGTAACCGGTATGAGGATCCCGGTGCCCGCTCATCTGGCTTGGATCGCGTTGATCCTGGCGTATGGTGTGACCATCCGGGACGAGGGGCACCGGGAGCACGTCAGTGGGCAGGCCGATCTGTACGATGAGCCGTGAGCTCGTGTTAGTAGCTGGCCGCCCCTGCGACCCACCCGGTTGCGCTGTGAGCGCGGATCCGTAGTTGTCGTGTGGCCCACTGCTCCCGTCGAACCAAATGAGAGGAGCAGAAGATGCAACGTGTACTCGGCATGGACATCCACCGCACTTTTGCGGAGGTGGTGTTCTGGGAAGCAGGCCGGCTTCGTCCCGCCGGGCGGATCGATATGACTCGTTCGGGGCTTGAAGGGTTCGGCCGCAGTCTAAGCAAAGAAGACGAAGTCGTCATCGAGGCGACCGGCAATGCCATGGCGGTGGTGCGGGTGCTCGGTCCGTATGTCGCGCGCGTGATCATCGCCAACCCGCTGCAAGTGAAGGCGATCGCGCATGCTCACGTCAAGACAGACAAGATTGACGCGGGCGTTCTGGCGTCGCTGCGGGCAGCGGGGTTCCTGCCTGAGGTCTGGATACCCGATGCGGATACCGAACGTCTGCGTCGCCTGGTGGCACGTCGCAATCAGATCGTTCGGCATCGAACCCGAATCAAGAACGAGATACATGCCATCCTGCAGGCGCACCTTATCCCGCCGTGCCCTCATGCCGATTTGTTTGGTCGGTTGGGTCGGAGCTGGCTCGGACGCCAAGCACTGCCGGACGATGAGAAGGCCGCCATCGATCGGCATCTGCGTGAGCTTGACCGGCTCGCCGAAGACCTCGAGCTTCTCGACCGCGAAATCGCCGAGAAAGTGATCGAAGATCCGGCCGTCAAACGCCTCCTGACCATTACTGGCGTCAACATCATCGTAGCCGCAGGTCTCGTCGCGGCGATCGGCGACATCGGCCGCTTTTGCTCGCCGCAGAAGCTTGTCAGCTATGTCGGGCTCAATCCGCGGGTGCGCCAATCGGGCCTTGGGCTGGCGCAGCATGGCCGCATCAGCAAGCGCGGCCGCAGTCACGCGCGCGCCATGCTGGTGGAGGCAGCCTGGGCCGCCTCCAAGGCACCAGGCCCGCTGCGGTCATTCTTCCTCCGGATCCGAGCCCGGCGTGGTCATCAGGTCGCAGCAGTCGCCGTCGCACGCAAGCTCGCGGTGCTCTGCTGGCATCTGCTGACCAGGGATGCAGATTACCAATGGGCGCGTCCAGCGCTGGTTGCCAACAAACTCCGCGCGATGGAGCTGCAGGCCGGCCAACCGGCAAGAAAGGGAAACAAGCGTGGCGCAGCCTACGCTTATAACATCAAGGAGTTGCGGGATCGGGAGATCGATGTCGCGCGCCATGCTGAACAGGTCTACGAACAGTTCGTCAGCCGATGGCAGCGGCGTGGTCCTGGAAAGCGGCGCACGGGCGCCGCCAGAGATGAGCGCCAATGAGGAGAGCTGCGCAGCCGGGCTGACATTCTCGAGCCAGGCTCTTGCCAAGCGTCACACGTGTCATTCCAGCTTAACAGATCGCGCAGAAAAGACTTGTCGATCTCATCCGTAACAGATCGCGCAGAAAAGACTTGTCGATCTCATCCGTGGTGCGTACACTGCGCCATTGGCTCGGCGGCAAGCGAGTGAAGGTGAACAAGCGTTCCCCTGCCTCTTCCAGGCTGTCGGCGACAGCGCGGTGCTTGAGCCTCCATTTGCGAATGAAGGCCTTGCGGCGGACCTCTATCTCCTCAGGTGTCGTCGCGTAGATCATGTCGTTGTAATCCGCGGTGATCTCGTCATGCAGGCGCTCGGGTGCATGCGCGAAAAGGTTCCTGTGCTTGTGGACCGTGCAGCGCTGGACCGGCACTCCGTCCCAGACCGAGGCAATGGCCTTGTCGAGCCCCGGCGCGCCATCGACGATGAGGAACTCGGGCCGCCGTAGCCCGCGCCTAATTAGATCGTCGAGGACAGTGCGCCACGCCTCGGCGCTCTCTCCGCCCATGCTCTTGATCGCGAGCAGCACCTTCTGGCCGTCGGCGCGCACGCCCAGGACAACGAGGAGCGAGATCGAGGTCGCCTTGCGGTCGAGCCGCACGCGAACGACGGTGCCGTCGAGGATCAGGCGCACGATCGGATCCTCGGCCAGTGAGCGGGTGTTCCAGGCATCCCAGTCGCTCTTCACCTTGCGCCACGTCCGGCTCACCGTGTCCTTGCCGACTGTCCCGCCGAACAACGCCGCCAGCGCGCGACGCACCCGCCGGGTATTGGTGCCGGCGAGATAGGTGCTCGCGATCAGCGCATCGGCGGCAAGCGTGCGCCGCTGATAGGCCCGCAGCGCCTGGCTCTTCCATTCCGTCGTCTTGCCTTCCGAAGTGGTCAGCCGGGCCCGCGGCACCGCGATCTCGATCGGCCCGAACGTGCCCGTCAGCGAGCGCGTCCGGCTGCCATGACGGTGGCCCGTGACGCAGGCTCCTGCTTCGTTGCCGGCCATCTTGCTTCGTTCGTAACGCGGCCGGGCCAGCGCGGTATCGAGCTCGCCGCGGATCAGCTCTTCGATGAATTGACGCGCCCGAGCCCGTACCTCGGTCTCGATCGGGTCGAACCAGTTATCGAAAGGATCAACAGCCATCTCAGTCGCAGGCTGCATGGAATCAGGCTTCGTGGTAAGCTTGGTCATGGCGTAGTCTCCAGTCCGACGCTTCAACGCCGGATGATTCGAGGTTGATCACCCCGGAGACTACGCCACCCTCAATTCCTACCAACTCCGCGACGGCACCTCGCATCGAAATCAAGCCCCCTGAATACAGACCAGTCGATTCCCTCCTGAAGCGGCCTACTGGCGAGGTACTGGCATTGTTTGGCCGTGAGCGCGCGGAAACCGTAGTTGTCGTGCACTGTTCATGTCCTGACTGCAGCCGGCGCGCACGACCCTCGATGTCCGCCCCCCGCATCTCGTCGATCGCGTCACCACGCAGCGAATGGAAAACCTCACCTCCCTTGGCACCGCAGCGTTTCATATGATTCTGCATCGTTTTCGACATGTATTTCGAGGGGTCGGGGTGTTCGCGCGCCGCCTCAAAGATGAAGCCCTTGCGCGAGCGCATCCATGCAACGAAACCGATCTCATCGAGGTAGTTGTGCAGGACGTAGAATGTCATCGATTCCGAGGTCTTGATCGGAACGCGCCGCCACGACTTCTTGCCCGTTTTCTCGTCCTTGACCTCCACGATGCCGTCGGTTTGCGCGATCCAGACATCGTCTTTCTGGCGGATGTCGTCAGCGCGTAGGAACGTGAGAAGTCCAAGACGACGCGACGTGAGCTTGGCGAGCAGCGGCAGCATGGCCTCGTCGAGAAAGCCGGACGCGACACCGTTGCGGAAAACCCGATTGGTAACATCCATGGCCACCCCTTCGCGTGGCTTGGATGGTATCAGTGTCTGCGGATACGCTATCTTCACTCCGGCGAATGGATCGCGATAGTGATTATCCTGCATGCTATACCGCATCATCGTGCGCACATTGGCGACGTAGCTATCTTTCATGGTCTTCAACGCGAAGGTCTTGTTTTCCTCCAAGACATCGCGAGTTGACTTGCCTTCCATATCCGCACGTTTGGTGACGTTCGCCGGCCAGTACTGCATCCTGCTGACGAAGGCCTGAAGATGGGACGGGAAGTATTTGTCGGGCGTGCGGTCACCAACCACATCCAGAAACGCTTGTCGGCGAAGCTTTAGGATGGAAATGTCCGCATGATTTTCACCGTCGCGCTCGATGCGCATGTCGATGTAGGCCTGCGAGATTTCACTGAAAAGCGGCAGCAATGAGTGGCTGGAGCGGGTCTGCCCCGCGGCCGACTTGTCGGATCGAAAGCCGGGGACGGCGCAGGCGGTGCCACGTCGCTCACTGCCGCCAGCGCAGCCAGTGCGTCATCTGGCTGCGACGCAATACGCAGAACATCGCTAAGGGCGTTACGAGTCAGCGCATCGGCGTTGTCGATGATGACCGAAGCGCCGGCGCTGCCCTTGGCAACCTCGCTTTGGATAAGTTGCAGCGACCTCAGCGCCGCACCAAGCCCATTGGCGAGACCGTTGACGCGCGACGGCTGGGTCACCGCCTGCTTGATGGCATTTTGACAGGCATCGATGACGTGCCGGACGAGAGCGGTTTCACTGGGCGGCGGCGAGCTCATGGGCATTGCGTTCCTGATATCGGCAGCTGCGGCACAGATCGTTTGGCACAGCGTGGCGAGTTGCTGCGCCAACGCCTTGGCCTCGACGCGGCTGCGCGGACCTATCTGGACGCGGAGAATAGCCGCCGCGCAGACTCTGCTGCAGCGTGTTCGCGGGCCATCATGTCAAGAATTTTGGTCATTTCTCGCCATCCAGATCTGCCAGCATCGCGCCGGCGATTTCACCGACGCGGTTGGTCGCCTTATTCATGCGCTCGATCTCCCCGAGCAGGGCCTGCGCAACCTTGCTGTAGACGTCATCCGTCACCTCGCGGGTGCCGTCGGCGATCTTTTGCATCAGCGCCGGCGACAAGCCGGAAAGACGCGCCAGCGGGCTTTGCCAACGCGTCTCGCCGAACAACAACTGACCGGCGGCGACAACGCGATCGCGGCGTGTGGTTTTCTTGGCCATCACGCATTCTCGCCAACGAGGAGCGCGATCTCAGATTTGAGCGCTGCGTCATACTTATGGCTAATGAAACTGCGGGCGACACGCGAATCTTTGAAATTATCGATCCAGATCCAGCTTCTATCCTCTTCTACTAGCTTCCCTTAAGCAAAGGTCTGCGCGATATCGCCCCTCGCGTTGATAAGAGAGCTAATCGAGTCGAGCGTTTCGCTCTGGGAGGTTCTTCGCCCAATGGCAGCGAAAACTGTCCAGCTTGGCGCAAGGCCGTATTCGGCTCGGACGATGCCATAGCGGTCCGTAATTCCCATGTATCCCCAAGGCTGCTGGAAATTGGACCCCGGAGCGGGTGGCGCAGGGATGGAGAATCCGGGCCGTACGCTCATCTTGTTTAGAGGCTGATCTCGCGTTTGATCATGATAGCCGAGGTCCACTGACATTCGGAATCGCTCGCCGCAATAGTCCAGAGCGAGAGCGCACTGTCTGTCGAGCGGAGTGCCTCCGTTTCGATAGACGCCGTTGAACCGCATGCCGAACTCTTTCGCGTCACCAAACCGCCGTCCGAAATCGATATGGGTGCCGAGCTGGCTTCTCGAGTCGTATGTCGCCGTCAGTTGTGTCACCGGCGTGTCGAGCGCGCGCTTGGGCACGGCGTTGATCGCCCCTCCCAGGCTTCCATGAAGGCTGGCGCCATTAAGCATGGCGCTTGGACCTTTGAGGGCTTCGATTCGTTCGAGGCTTTCAGGGGGAAAACCGGCGATCGGCGTCACACCCGCAAGTCCATTGAAAGTCAAATCCGAACTATTCACGAGAAATCTGCGCATCGAAAATTCGAGATAGCCGGATCCCGCAGCCAGCGACCATCCAACGCGCGCGGATGCGTCGTTATTCAACACATCGGCGATGGTACGGGCCTGCTGGTCTGCGATGAGCTTGCTTGTGTATCGATTGCGGTCAGCACCGGGTCGAGCGCCTGATGCGCTTGCAATCACATTCAACGATCTCAGATCATAACCAGACAATCCTTACCGGCGCGAGATTTCTAACCCATACAAATCCTATACTTCTGATTCAACGAATCGCGCAACTGCGGCGGCGAGGCAGGCGGCTTCGCGGTAGCGGCTGGGTCCTATATTCGCCCTGCCTGATATTTGGACGAGCTTGGCGATACAGCTCGACGACGCAACCATCCAGTCAGCGATTGCCATTACAGGCGTTGCGAGGTGCAACTCGTTGCCATGATTGCGGCTTTTGCGGTTAAATCGCATTTCGGACGATAGCGATTGTAGGGTATCGCGCGACGAGCCGGATGATTGCGCCTTTCGGCTTGATCGCCGAGGTTGGATCGATATCGCCGCATGGCGCCACTGGCGGCGATGCTTCTTGCAAAAGTTCGGTTGTCTCTACATTGGCGAGTCGGGAACCGCGCCATTCCAGGCGCGTTCGATAAGGTCGCGGAGAGGAGCTGCCTCCAGCGGACGCGGATTCCAATATGGATTCGATAATACCCGTGCGACTGTCGAATCGATGCCCTCTCGCGGCATTTTGAGGGTGGCCAGGGAGCGGGGAATTCCGTCCACTCTAGCAAATTCGAACAAGCGGTGCTGCGGCGAGGGATCACCGAGCGCGGCTTGAAGGCGCCCGTACGCTTCTGCCATTGCGATCTGGTTGTACGCAAGCGTGTGAGGAAGAAGAATCGCGTGAAGTTCGGCATGAGGTAAATCGAAGGCGCCGCCCAATTCGTGACAAAGCTTGTGGTGAAGCCCCATTCCTGCCGCATTGAGGCATATGCCGGCGAGCCAGGCTCCATAGAGCGCGTCCTGGCGGGCAACGAGATCGGACGGTGTTTCAACGATGTTCGGGATGGCTCTCGCCATTGCACTGATCGCGCGTTCGGCGATGTCGGAAATCAGCGGGCTTCCATTCTGGGCATACATCGCCTCGACTGCATGGGCGATCGCGTTCAAGCCCGACATTACCGAGACTGGAGTGGGCAAATCTCGGGTATTCGATACATCATACAGGACGGTCGCTGGTAGAATGGCCCGGTTGCGGTGCGTCTGTTTCTTGCCCTGGCTGGTTTCGCCGAGGATGGAGGTCATCTCCGAGCCCGAATAGGTGGTGGGGATCGCAAGATGTGGCAGGCCCGTGCGTAGGCTCAATGCCTTGCCGAGACCGATCGATGAGCCGCCTCCGAATGAGACGAAACCATCCGCTCTAACGGATCGTGCATAACGAAGTGCATCTTCAGTCACATTGACAGGAGTGTGGACCTCCGCCCCATCGTACAGGCCGGCGATGGCGAAGGGCGAAGAATCCGGAAACGAGGTCCATTTCGCGGCACCTCGGCGTGTCGTCACCAGAAGTGGGGCGCACACGCCGAGCGAAGCAGTCTCGGCCGCCAGCACGTCGAGGCCGACGACGCCAAAAACCACCCGTGGGATGGCGCTATCGAATGTAAATGACTGGAGCATTTGGATATCCGTTTCAGTCTCGGGTTAAACCCGCAAATTTTCGCGGCCTCCGCGCCCTTAGCGCGCCGGTCGATGCGCGCGTACCAGTCCCAGTCCGAGAGGTGGCCGCCACGGGCTCGGCGATCGTCGGAGCTTCATCGGCCAACGCCGTCACGAGTTTGGTGAGAAGCCGTACAATCTCTTTTCGCTCCCTCTGGTCGAGAGCGGCAAGAAGGCGCTCGGAGACGTTGAGAGCCGCCGCGTTTGCAGGCTTGAGCAAATCCCGGCCGCGCGAGGTTAGCGCGACGATTCGTCGCCGGCCGTCTTTCGGGTCGAGCTTTCTCTGCAGTAAGCCGCGCGCTTCGAGACGGCCGACGACTTGCCCGACAGTCGCACGGTCGATGCCGAGCGCTTTGCCGAGGGTGATCTGATCGAGTGCGCCCCATCGTCCGAGCGCCAGCAGGTGGACATGCTGAGGCGGCGTGAGGCCAATCTTCGCGGTTTCTTGCTCGGCGAGACTCATCAGGATCTGGTTCGCGCGTCGTACCAGAAAGCCCGGTCGTTCATGAAGATCGGGCGGAGAGTGGCGGAGTTTGACAGGGGCTTTGCTCATGGCTTGCCATCTTATATCATAGTATGCATACTTACAAACAACGCTTGGGAGAGAGATGCTGATCTGATGGACACCGAAGTTGTAATAAGGGACTGTCTCGGACCTCCGGCGAGGGTATCTCGCCCGACGTGGTCGTTGCCCGCAGGCAGCTGGGATACTCATTTCCACGTTCTCGGGCCGCAGAATAGGTTTCCCTTTGCCGCGAACCGTAAATACACCCCACCTGACGCCTCGTTCGAGGCCTGCCGCAGTTTTCATCAGGCCTTGGGCATCGAGCGTGGCTTCGTCGTGCACGCCAATACGCACGGGTTCGACAACACCGTCGATCTCGACGCGACCGCGCGTTCGGAGGGCCAATATCTCGCCGTGGTCCGGCTTGACGGTACGGCGACCCCGGAAAGCTGTCGCGCTCTGCATCGCGCAGGAGCGCGTGGGGTGCGCTTTGCCTTCAATCCTCAACATGGAGGGACGCTAGACCGCGCAGTGTTCGATCATGTTCTTCATTGCATTGGCGATCTAGGATGGTTCGTTGAACTGCATTTCGCCGGATCCGCGTTGCCTGAACTGGAATCATGGATTGCGTCGATCCCCATTCCCGTTGTCATCGATCATTTCGGCCGCATCGACCCGCGGCATGGACTCTATGATCCTTCCTTTGAAGTGTTGGTTTCGCTCGCCGGGCGTGACAACATCTGGGTCAAGATCAGCGGCGCGGACCGAATTTCCCATCAAGGCCAGCCCTATACCGATGTCGTGCCGTTCGCGCACCGGCTCGTGGCGGTGGCGCCGGAGCGCCTTCTTTGGGGAAGCGATTGGCCCCACACGGGGTACTTCGACGCCGGCCGGTTCCCCGACGCGGGAAAGCTTCTCGACGCGTTCGCGGCTTTCGTCCCGGAAGAGCGGGTAAGGACGGCGATCCTCGTTGACAACCCTCTGAGACTGCTCGGAGAGGCTACGATCCCGCCTCTCTGCCTCGACTAGTTGCATTATGGAGGGCGCCATGCACGACCCCGGCATCGATATCGGGACCTGCCCGAGTGAAGAGTTCGGACCTATCGGCAAGATGTTAATGGTTGCCAGCAAATGGCTCGCGATCGCGGGCGGGATCGTACTCGTCGCGCTTGTCGTGATGTCGGTGGTCTCGATCGTTGGTCGCAAGCTCTGGTCAGCTCCGGTGCCCGGCGACGTCGAAGTTTTGCAGCTCAGTGCGGCCTCCTCTGTGTCGACCTTTTTTGCTTGGTGCCATCTTACTCGCGGCGACGTCAAGGTCGACTTCTTTACCAATTCGCTGCCTCGCTGGGCCATTGATATGCTTGACGGCGTCGGATCGTTATTGCTGGCGGGAATGGCGCTGTTACTTGGATGGCGCGCCACTGTCGGGGCTTTGTCGGTGCGGCTCTATGGCGAGACTTCGACCATTCTTGCCTGGCCGGTCTGGATTCCCCAGATCCTGATGGTACCGGGCTTCGTTTTGCTCGCCGCCTCCGGATTTTATATGGCCGCATTATCACTCCGCAACGCGTACGGCTCTTTGGACAGGAGCGTACGATGAGCGGGACGCAAACCGCCTTTCTCGTTTTCGGCGGATTGATGCTTCTCCTCGCGCTCCGCGTGCCGATCGGAGTAGCAATGTTCGTCGCCGGTGCGGCGGGATATCTTCTGCTCACCGACGGCAGCATCGCAACCTTCCTCGTCAATCTGAACTACCTGCCGTTCGCACGGCTCTCGAACTATGACCTTGCGGTTATCCCGTTGTTTCTTCTCATGGGGCAATTCGCGACTCATGGCGGACTGAGCCGGCTTTTATTCGGATTCGTCAGGGCATTTCTCGGCCACCGGCGCGGCGGCATGGCGATGGCGGCCGTGGGCGCCTGTGCGGGCTTCGGTGCGATCTGCGGTTCTTCGCTCGCCACGGCGGCAACGATGGGGCAAGTGGCTCTACCCGAACTGCGCCGATACGGCTATTCGGGAAGCTTGGCGACCGGAGCGCTGGCGGCCGGAGGCACGCTCGGCATCATGATCCCGCCCTCCGTTCCGTTGATCATCTACGCGGTCTTGACGCAGGAATCGATCGGCAAGCTCTTCATGGCGGCGGCCGTCCCAGGATTGCTTGCGATGTTCGGCTACATGCTGGTCATCCGCATCATCGTAGCTTTCGATCCTGCCGCGGGGCCTGCGGGCCCACGTGCCTCCAATTCCGAGCGCATTCAAGCCCTTCTGCAAGTCTCTCCCGTTCTTTTTGTCTTCCTGGTGGTGGTTGTGGGCATCTATGGCGGCTGGGCGACGCCAACGGAAGCGGCCGCGCTGGGCGCGGCGGCATGCGGCTTCTTGGCGGTCACGACGGGCGGAATGCGACTACCGGGCCTGAAGGCAAGCGTACTCGGCACTGCGCAAACCACCGCGATGATCTATCTGGTGCTGCTCGGCGCCGACATGATGAACCATACTCTCGCTCTTTCCCAATTGCCGGTTACGCTGGCGGAATGGGCGAAAGGCAGCGGCATGCCGCCACTCACTATCATGCTCATAATTCTGTTGATCTATATCTTTCTTGGATCGGTGATGGACTCGCTCGCGATGATCCTGCTGACCATTCCGATCTTTTATCCGATGGTTATGGGTCTCGACTTCTTTAGCCTGTCGCCCGACGAGAAGTCGATCTGGTTCGGCATCCTGGCCCTTATGGTGGTCGAGATCGGTCTGGTTCATCCGCCTATCGGCATGAACGTCTACATCATCAACCGTCTCGCCAAGGACGTTCCCCTCACCCAGACCTTCAAGGGCGTAATGCCTTTCCTGCTGTCGGACGCCATACGCCTCATCCTGCTGGTATTTATACCGGGCATATCGTTGTTTCTGGTGCGTGCATTTCATTAGTGATCTCTACTGAACAAGTCACCGAGGAGGAGAAGCGATCATGATCAAGACAAGACTACGAGCTCTCGGATTTGCAAGCATCTTTGCTGTCGTTGCCGTTCAGTCCGCGAGCGCCCAGACGACGACGCTCAAGGTTCATCATTTCCTGCCGGCAACCTCGAACGCCCATACGAACTTGATCAAGCCATGGTGCGATAAGATCAACAAGGACTCGAACGGGCGGTTGCAGTGCCAGATCTATCCAGCCATGCAACTTGGCGGGACGCCTGCCCAGTTGTTTGATCAGGCGCGCGATGGCGCCGTCGACATCGTGTGGACCGTCCTCAGCTATCAGGCGGGACGTTTCACGAAGTCGGAGGTATTTGAACTTCCGTTCCTCATCCGCTCCGCCGAGGAAGGCAGCCGCGCTTTGTGGGCCTACATGGAGAAGAATTCGAAGGATGAATTGAGAGGCGTTCACCCGATCTTCATGCATGTACACGATGGCGCGGTGCTCCACTCCACTTCCAAGTCGGTAGCGACGCTGGAGGATCTTAAGGGACTCAAGATCCGTGCCGCCAATCGCGTCAATGCGGTGATGTTGACAGCGCTTGGCGCAACTCCCGTGCAGATGCCGCTGCCGCAGGTACCTGAATCGATGACCAAGGGCGTCGTCGATGGCGCTATGGTGCCTTGGGAGGGCGTGCCGGCGGTGAAATTTCAGGAAATTGCCAAATTCTCTTTGGAGACGCCGGCGGACGCGGGAAAGTTCTCGAACTCCATTTTTGCCTTCGTCATGAACGAGAACAAATACAAGTCCCTCCCAGCCGACCTGCAGAAGGTCATCGATGAAAATGGAGGGATCGAGATGTCCGGGCAGGCCGGGCGGCGAGCCTTCGACGACGTCGTCGAGCCTTTCAGAAAGCAGGCCATCGAGAACGGCGATAAGGTGACCTCCCTGTCGCAGGATGAATTAAAGCGCTGGCAGGCGGCAAGCGAGAAGGTTTACGACGCTTGGTTCGCCGAGATTGCAAAAAAGGGTGGCGACGGAAAACGCCTGCTTCAAGATGCCCGTGAATTGCTTGAGAAGAACCGGCGGTAGCGCTCGGCATTAATTGACGGCGGGCGCGCCGCCTGCGAGGAGACGATAGAATGAAAAAACACGATAGCTTCGGCGAGTTTATTCCGCGCGATCTCAATGTTCATCCTGCAACCTACACGCCGAAGTATCGTTTCTCTGAGTTGCGCTCACCCCGGAGATCTCTGATTCCCCTGGCGAGCACCCTTTCGGAAATAACGGGTCCAACCTTCGACCAGGTCGCTTTCGAGCGCGCCGACAATGATCTGATCCTCAATGGAGCCCAGGACGGGCTTCCGCTTGGGGAGCGGATAATCATTCATGGTTATGTGCTGGATCAATGGGGGCGAGCCGTGCCGGGCGCCCTTATTGAGATTTGGCAGGCCAATGCGAGCGGTCGCTACCGGCACAAAAAGGATCAGTATCTCGCGCCGCTCGATCCCAACTTCGGGGGTAACGGTCGCACCCTTACCGATGCCGAAGGTCACTATCGCTTCCGCACGATCCGTCCGGGAGCCTATCCGGTCGGCCTGGACTGGCGTCCCGCACATATCCACTTCTCGATCTCCGGATCGGGATGGGCCCAACGTCTGATCACTCAAATGTATTTCGAGGGCGACCCTCTGATCCGATCGTGTCCCATCGTGGGAACGATTCCGACCTCGGCGCAGATCGACCGTCTCATCGCCGTACAGGACGAGGCGCGATTTGTGACGATGGATAGCCGTGCCTATCGATTCGATATCGTGCTCAGAGGGCGACGGGCGACCTGGTTCGAAAATGCACGAGGAGATGACACGTGATCGACCCAGTCAAGCTTCTGACCGAAACCGCCTCGCAAACGGCCGGACCTTATCTACATATCGGTCTCGCCCCGCAGTATGCCGGTATCACCACATTCAAGACGCTGTTCGGTTCGGTCCTTACGGACGCCAATACCCGCGGCGAGCGCATTCGCATCGAGGCGCGGATATTCGATGGTTTGAACACCCCAGTGCTGGATGGGTTGATCGAACTCTGGCAGGCGAATGCCGGCGGACGCTATCGACATCCGGGCGATTGTCAGGACAAGGCGCTCGATGAAGGCTTTGTTGGATATGGTCGGGCCTGTTTCGATGCCGAGGCAGGTATCTATGCCTTCGATACCATCAAACCGGGGGCCGTGCGCGGGCGACTTGGAGATCATATGGCTCCCCACGTCAATCTCTGGATCGTGGCGCGCGGCATCAATATTGGTCTGCACACCCGCATGTATTTCGCGGATGAAGCGCCGGCCAACGCTGCCGATCCCGTGCTTCAAAGCATCGAATGGGAGGTCCGCCGGCAGACGCTCATCGCGCCGCGTCAGGCGCGAGACGACAAGGTAATCTACCCCTTCGACATCCATCTGCAGGGAGTAGCAGAAACCGTGTTTTTTGATCTGTGACCGGTTTCAAAATCCCCACCCCACTTATCGCCTTCGCAATGATGGCTCGACTCCAAGACCTGAGGAACGGCTCATGCCCGTGAAAATACGAACACAAGTTGGAATAATTGGCGCGGGGCCTGCCGGGCTCTTGCTGGCATATATGTTGAGAAGGGCGGGGATCGATTCGGTCATTCTCGAAAAGCGGAGCCGTTCCTACATTCTGGGTCGCGTTCGCGCCGGCGTTATGGAGCAGGCGACGCGCGATCTTCTGATCGAGCTGGGACTTGGTGATCGGCTTTGTCGCGACGGTCTGCTGCACAAGGGATTCGAGATTCGCTTCGCCAACGAACGGCGACGCATCGACCTTTCAGAACTGACGGGCGGAAAGGTTATTACGGTCTACGGACAGCAGGAAGTCGTCAAGGATCTTCTTGCCGCGCTCGAACAGGAGAACTATCCGCTGCACTTCGAGATCGACGATGTTCACCTTGAAGGCATAGACGAGGGAGCGCCATGCATACGCGGCCGCGGCGCCGAAGGACCGATCGAGATTAGTTGCGATTTTATTGCCGGCTGCGATGGCTTCTACGGAGTGTCGAGGCCCTCCATTCCCGACGGCGTCCTGTCGGTGCTATCTCGTGAATATCCCTTTGCCTGGCTGAGCATACTGGCCGAGGCGCCATCGGCATCGCACGAATTGATCTATGCGCATCACCAGCGCGGTGGCGCTATCTACTCGATGCGAAACAAGCGACTGAGTCGGCACAATCTTCAGTGTGATCCGGACGGAGCGGCGAAAAGCTGGCCCGCGGATAAGATATGGGACGAACTCGAAGTCCGGTTGAATGCCGATAACAGCGAGCGGCTTCCCCGCGGCCCGATCCTCGATCGTGTGATCACGCGGATGCGCAGCTTCGTTGTGGAGCCCATGCAGTACGGGTCATTGTTCCTCGCCGGAGATGCTGCCCATATTGTGCCCCCGACTGGAGCAAAGGGTATGAATCTGGCCGTCGCCGATATCAAATGCCTGGCAGCCGGTTTCATCGAGCACTATCGTGCCGGCCGGCGAGACAAACTGAACGCATATTCCACAATTTGTCTTGCGCGCATCTGGCGGGTTCAGCGGTTTAGCTGGTGGATGACCTCTATGTTCCATCGCTTCCCGGATCAGGACACGTTCACAGCTCATATGCAGATCGCCGAACTTGATCACGCGACGGGCTCGCAAGCCGCCGCGGCTTCGCTGGCCGAGAATTATGTCGGTTTGCCCCACAGCTGTTGAGGGCCTGTCGCAGGCAGGCCTTTGTCCAGACCGGCATTTGAAGGTACATCAATTAGGCGCGGCAGCCTGTACATTCGAGTCGAGGTTCAGTCCTTCAGTCTTTGTTCCGACGGTCGTTGGAAGTCGGGTGAGGATGCGACGAAACGGACAGACCCTCCCAGTAGAGCACAAGCCTTTCGCAGTGAGGCGGCGGTCGAGATTGCCATCTGAGGAAGAACAAGCCATTCAAGCGTCCATGCCGAGCCGGATCTCTCGTTCTCGTGCACGAGGGCTTGATGAAGAAGGCCGAGCAAGCCTGCATTGAAGCGCGCCAGTGTCACTAGCATCTCGGCCTGAACGGGGTTCGACTTATGCGGAATGGATGAAGAGCCGCCTCCCGATGAACCGAGACGAATTTCATCCACCTCGTTCTGCGTCATGAGAACAATGTCTTGACCGATCTTGCCTAGAGTTCCAGATACCAGCGATAGCCAGCTTGCGAATGTCCCGATACGATCACGCTGCGCGTGCCATGGTGGGGTGGAGCCTAGCATGAGCCGCGAGGCCATGGCGTCGGCGACGGCATCGCCTTGTCCCCGCAAGTCTTCGCGAGTCCCGATCGGCCCACCGAATTGAATAACGAGCAGCCGGGGCATGAGGTCGCGAAGAGCCGCATGGTAATGCTCGAGCGGAGCGATCCAGGTAGCAAGCTTAGCACCCGCAGTGAATGGTCGAGCCCGTTGCATTCGGGTTCTGGCGATCAGTGGAACAGCACCGTCGCGCCGCCTTAGCTCGGCAAGCGCACCGATTACCGCGTCGAGCCGGTCGAGCAGGAGTGCTGCGAGATCCTTTAGGCGCAATGCGAGGCCGGTGTCCACGATGTCCTGGCTGGTCGCGCCAAGATGGACCGCTTGTGCGTACCTCTCACCAACGGCAGCGCGCAACTGTCGTACGAGGTCCGGCACTACGACGCCATCCCGCGCGAGACCCGCTGCCAAGCTGTCCCAGTCGACGCTCAAATCCCGGCAAACGTCAGCAATCCGTTGTGCCGCTTCGTTCTCAATCAAGCCCAGGTCGGCCTCAGCCCCAGCGAGCGCCGCCTCGACCCGAAGCATCGCCTCTATTTCCGCAGCGTTGCAGAAAAGCCGGCCGGCTTCATCGTCGCCAACCAAGACGTTCAGCAACGGAAAAGAGGGAGGATGGTTGATCACGGGAGGCATCGTCAATCGGCGAGTAACAACGCTGGAGATACGTTGTTACATACTAGAATTCCTCACTTGGAGCGAGTACAATTTTAGGTCTAACGATACGCAGCAGCGCACCGTGTCGCGAAGCGGCGGAAGTGCTTGAGGTGGTTGAAGCAGCGCTCGATGCGGTTGCGATGCTTGTAAGCCGCGGCATCGTGCGGGATCAGGATCTTGCGGCTGCGGTTTGAGGGGATCACCGCCTCGGCATTCATGTCGGCGATGAGGGCACGAAAGGCATTGCTGTCATAGGCTTTGTCGGCGAGGAGAGCCTTGCCGGCCTGGCCTTCGAGCAATGCCTGCGCATTCCAGGGATGGTGATCAGGTGTTCCAGGTGATGGTGATCACGGATTCCAGTGATCGCGATCACGTCCGGAGACGAACACGACTGACGAGTGTATGTGTGCTGGAAATGGCCTCCTGGTCAAGGCTGGCGGGTTGGTTTGGAGATCGTCCCGGCGGTCCATGGGAGGGGCCTGTGGGCCGGCGGGGCGATCGGGCGTGAGGCGATCATGGTTTTTTCTTTTCGCCGGCCTGACGGCGCAGGCTGTCGCCTTTGAGCTCGATGCGGTGTGCATTGTGAATGATGCGATCCAATATCGCATCGCCGAGGGTGGGATCGGCAATGACGTCATGCCATTGCGGCACGGGGACCTGACTTGTGATCAACAAGGATCCCTTGTCGTAGCGATCATCGACGATCTCAAGCAGATCGCGGCGCTGGTCGGCGGTGAGCGGTTCGGGTCCCCAGTCGTCGTATGTGGACGGCCTCTGATGGCAAGCACTTTTTGACATTTTGAACGACTTGGTCGGCTTCGATCGTATGTCCGGCCTGTTAATGCAGAGATTATGCCTCCGCTGGCCCTGATGAAATCCGACGACCGGGAACCGCATCAAGGATGCGAGCTTTACGCTCAGACGACTGGTCGGGTTTTTCCTGGTCTTCGGTAATGACCGTGTCATTCATCATGTCTCGCCGTGCTCACCAAACTTGAGACTACAGATCTCCCTTTAGAATGCTCCATCCAGAGACGAGTGGATTGTTCATGCTTTCATGAACATCTCGGTGCGGAAGCTTTCGCCGGTCTTCATCATCGCCCAGATGATCCGAGCGAGCTTGTTCGCAATTGCGACCGTCACGAGGCGCGCGGGCTTTTTCGCCAACAGCCCGACGATCCAGTCCCGCAAGACGCCCTTACGTTTGCCCACGACATTTAGCAGCGACGTCCCCGCGAGCACGAGCAGTTTCCTTATGTATTGATTCCCCTGCTTGGTGATGGCCCCGAGCGATGGCTTGCCTCCGCTTGAGTTTTGCCTTGGCGTAAGGCCAAGCCAAGCGGCAAAATCGCGTCCCGATCTGAAGACATTCGGATCTGGCATGCTGGCGGAGATCACCGTAGCAGTGAGTTTGCCGACGCCAGGAATTTCAACGAGCAACTGGCTAATCTCGCTTCGTGAATGAGCGTTGGCGATCTCCTTCTCAAGATCGTCGAGCGATTGATCAATCGCGTCGATTTGATGCGCCAAGGCCTTCACCGCTGCATTGGCTACACTCGGAAGCCTCGCGTCCGTTTCAGCCAATTGGAGCAAATCGCTGACATGCCCGATGCCCTTGGCGACAATAATCCCGAACTCCGCCAGATGACTGCGCAAAGCATTGACTGTCATCGTCCGCTGCTTGACCAGAAGATCTCGCGTTTTGTGCAACGTCAGCGTCGCTTGATGCGTGTTTCAGAGGATCGTGAGCACGGATTTCAGACGATCGTGAGCAGGGATTTCGCGGGATCGTGAGCAACGATTTCAGAGGATCGTGAGCAGCGATTTCAGGCGATCGTGAGCACCTTTTGGCGGTGCCGGACGCTTCGGCCGACAACTCAACCGAGCTACGGATTTCTCATTCAACGAATGAGGAAGCCTGATGCCTACCGAGAGATTGTCGATGCGCCGGATCCGAGAAGTTCTACGTTTGAGGCAGCAGGGCCTGACCGAGCGCGTCATCGCGCGGATGTTGGGGGTGAGCAATGGCGTCGTGCATGGTTATGTGCGGCGCGCGCGCCTTGCAGGGCTGAGCTGGCCGCTGCCGGAGGGCATGGACGACGAGGGGCTGGAGCTGTTGCTGTTCCCGGCGCCCACGGCAGCCTCGCAGAGCGACCGGCGACCAGCCCCCGATTGGGTTTATGTGGAGAAGGAACTGCGCCGGCGCAGCGTGACCCGCCTGCTGTTGTGGGAAGAGTATCGCGCCGCCAATCCGGACGGCTTTGGCTATACCTGGTTTTGCACGACCTTCGAGGCCTGGAAGCAGCGCACGCGCCCCAGCATGCGTCAAACCCACGTGGCTGGGGAGAAGGTGTTCGTCGATTTCGCCGGCGACACCATCGACATCTTCGATCCCGTCACCGGCGAAGTGCGCGCCATGAAGCTGTTCGTGGCGGCGATGGGAGCCTCGAACTACACCTACGCCGAGGCCTGCCCAAGCGAGAGCCTGTCCGACTGGATCGGCGTGCATACCAATCTGTTCAAGTATCTCGGCGGCGTGCCGAAGTTCGTAGTCTGCGATAATCTCAAGGCCGCCGTGACCAACCCCGATCGCTACGATCCCGGGATCAACCGCACCTATGCCGAGATGGCTGCCCATTATGGCACCGCGATCCTGGCGGCCCGGCCGAGGCGGCCAAAGGACAAGGCCAAGGTTGAGGTCGCCGTGCAGATCGCGCAGCGCTGGATCCTGGCTCGCCTGCGCAACCAGCGTTTCTTTTCCCTGGCGGAACTTAATGCCGCAATTCAGGTGCTGCTCGTCGAACTCAATGCCCGCCAGATGCGCGGTTTTGGCTCCAGCCGCGCCGAACTGTTCGCCGAGATCGATCGTCTCAAACTCGCAAAACTGCCGGACCAGCCCTACGTCTTTGCGCGCTGGAAGCGTTGCTGCGTCGCCCCCGATTATCATGTCGAGATCGATGGTCATTGGTATTCCACCCCTTACCGGTTGATCCGAGAACTCGTCGATGTGCGCATCGCCGACAAGACCGTCGAGATCTTCCACAGGGGTCAGAGGGTCGCGAGCCACCCCCGTGCGCCCAACCGGCGCGGCCACACCACGATCGCCGATCATATGCCGAGCGCGCATCGCCGCTACGGCAAGTGGACGCCGGGAGGCCTGATTGCGGCCGGCGAGAAGATCGGTCCCTCGACCGCCGCGTTCTTCCAGATCGTCATCGATGCCCGGCCGCATCCCGAGCAAGGCTTTCGGACATGCCTTGGCATCCTGTCGCTGGCCAGGAGCTACGACAATGCGCGCCTCGATGCGGCCTGCCGACGCGGCATCCTCATCAAGGCTCGATCCGTCGCCTCGATCCGTTCGATCCTCAAGAACGGCCTTGATCGCGGTTTCCTCGACGAGACGTCCGATCACCAGCCCCTGCGCCACGGCAACATCCGCGGTCAGGGCTATTTCCACTGAACAGGGAGATCTCAATGCTGACGCACCCCACCCATGAACGGCTGATTACGCTTGGCTTGACCGGAATGGCCAAAGCCCTCGAAGAGCAGCGACGATCACCTGATCTCGACGCCCTGTCGTTCGAGGAGCGCGTCGGATTGCTGGTCGATCGCGAAGCCGCCGAGCGCGACACCAAACGTCTTACGACCCGCCTCAAGTTCGCCGCGCTGCGCCAGACCGCATGCGTGGAAGATGTCGATTGGCGCACGCCACGCGGCATCGATCGCGCCGTCTTCGCCAGGCTCATCGTCGGTGACTGGATCCGCCGCAACGAGAATTTGCTCATCACCGGGGCAACCGAGCCCGCTTCATAATGCTCACCTTTCTATCTCGTTAGAGTTCCAGTTCTTTTTGTAGCGGATTGCCGGACGGCGGACGTCTGAGGCGCCGCGCGGTGGCAGCTCGTTTGACGTCAGGACGCTCAAGATCGGCTGCTTTGATGATCCAAGGTGCCCCTTTGCAAAGCTGGCTCGCCGCGAGCTGGCCGTCCTTGATCAGACGTCGCACGGTTGACGGGCTGACGGAGAGGGCCGCGGCCGCCTCGTCCAGAGTGACCTCGCCGCGGTCGCGGCGCTCGCCTTCGCGATAGGCTGCGATGTCGTTGTGGCTGCGCAAGCTGCACACTCGCGACTTGGTCCAGCCATTGCCGCGCCCCGTGGTCTTGCCGGAGCGGTTGAGCACCGACGCGATTGCTTTGTCCGGCATCTGCCGCGCCAGCACGCGCACGAGATCGACTGTCTCTCCCGTTGCGCTCCAGCGGTGCTGGCCGGAGCGATTCTTCTTGACCTTGAGAGCGGAGTGGTCGCCGCCGTGCCAGCGGATCACCAGATCGAGCGCGTTGTCCTCGACGCGGACGACGATCTCGTCGATCAGCGTTCGCACGATCCGCTTGCGCGTCTCGGGTGCCACGCCGGCACTTGACCAAGCACGCTCCAGGTCGGCGCCTAGCGTCATCAGCCGCTCCCTGTCAGCAGGTGTGAGATCAACAGCGGGCGAAGCCGTCAGTCCCTCCAGCTCGGTCTCCAGATTGCGCACGACCGCCAGCCGGTCGTTCCATCGCTTTTCCAGCTCGGCGGCGACGAGGCGGTTGTCGGGATCGACGGCATCGTATTGGCGGCGCGCGCGCCCCACCTCATAGCGAGCCTGCTCCAGCGCCAGCTCGACTTGGCCGCGTTTGTCTTCGTTCGCACGGCTGCGCGCAGCCTGCGCGGCGAGTGCCGCCTCGATACCGAGCGGCTGCAGGCGCTCGATCACCTCGGCGGCCACGTCACGATCGATCCGCATGCCGCCGAACGAGATGCAAGGGTCACCGCCATGATTGTTGGCGCCGCCCCGACAATGGTAGCGACCGGTGTTGCCGTTCTTGCCGGAGTAGGCGACGTGAAGTTTGCGCCCACAATGGCCACAGCGCAGCAGGCCGGCGAGCAGAGCCTCACCTCGGCGCAGGGCACCGCGGCTCATCGGGTTCTTGCCGTTGGCGTTGTCCGCAATCAGGCCGAGGTTCCTCTCATGGTCCGCCCAGCTCAGATAACCCTCATGATGGTTCGGGATCAACACCTCCCAATCCTTGCGCTCCTTCTTGAAGCCGCGAACCACCTTCTTGCGGCCGGCCTCGATGCTGATGCGGCTGCCGGTGCGCCCGAATGCATACGCGCCGGCATAGATTGGGTTGGTCAGAATGTGCAGGATCGTGTTGTAGACCGGCAGCTTCCACTCGACCAGGCGGCCTTCGGCGCCATAGGTGACGGCGGGCAACGGAACGCGCTCGTGTCTGAACCAGAGGTGCACCTGACGCACCGACTGCATCTCGGTGAACTTGGCGAAGACGAGCGCGATCGCCTCGCCGACGCGCCGATCCGGGTCCTTCTCGATGCGGTTGTGGCCGACCCGCACGTAGCCGACGGCGACCGTCATGAACAGCTCGCCCCGGCGCGCCTTCTGCTTCAGCGCTTCGAGCGAGCGCTGGCGCAGTACCGACAACTCCATCTCGCTCATGGTGCCCTTCATGCCGAGCAGTAGGCGATCGTTGGGCTGTCGCGGATCGTAGACGCCGTCCTCGTCGGCGATCAGTGTGCCGACGAGACCGCAGAACTCAAGCAGCGTGTGCCAGTCACGACCGTTGCGTGCGAGCCGCGACGCCTCGATCGAGACCACGACCCCGACGCGGACCTCACAGATGGCGGCCAGCAGCTTCTCGAAGCCGGGCCGCGCGACGCCACCGCCGGAGCGGCCGAGATCGTCATCGATGACGGCAACATCGCTCCAGCCCAGCTGTCGCGCGCGCTCCGGCAAATTGTACTGACGGCGCTTACTTTCCAGGTTGTGGACGACCTGATCAGGCGTCGACTGACGGATGTAGACGACGGCCTGACGGGCGAGGTGCTCAGGCGTGATCTTGCTCATCAGCGGCCTCCCTCGTCTCTGTGGTTGGCGTGCCCGTCTCGATATTGGCGCCGTCGGCGAGGGCCTCGACCAGCAGCCCCTCGATCAGGCGGACGAGAGTGCTTCTCTGCGACGCCGGAATCTCCGGCGTCTGGCGATCCTCCTCGAACAGGCCCCGTTGCAAGTGGCGTCTTGGTTGCATGATCCCCTCCTTCACGCGGGGGCCATGCCCCGCCTTGAGAGGCGATAAGCACATCGATTCGCGCCCGCAGCTCGACGAGCCTTTCGACAGCCAACCGAGGGCTTGCTGTGAGCGTTGCAGAGCGAGCAATATCCTCGCTCATCCAGGCCGGGATCAGGGCGAGTGTCCCGTCGGGCTGCACCACGACCAGATGGTCCTCGCCGGCGAAGCGCTTGCGGTGCTCGACCTGCACCATCTGCCCGGCCCGAGGATGGAACGGATAGAGGATCAAAACCTCGAACGCCGGACACCCGGCATTGTGACGCTGTCTCGACCGGGCTCGGCAAGAGTTGGATTGCCTGCGCCCTCGGCCACAAGGCGTGCCGCGACAATCGTTCGGTCCAGTATCATCGCGTCCCGCGCCTGTTCGAGGCCCTCGCCCTGGCTCGGGGCGACGGCCGCTATGGCCGCATGCTCAAAACCCTCGGGCGCGTTCAGCTCCTCATTCTCGATGATTGGGGTCTGTCGGTTCTCAATCCGCCCGAACGGCGCGACCTGCTGGAGATCCTCGATGATCGCCACGGTCGCGCCTCGACCATCGTCACCAGCCAGATCCCCGTCGAACATTGGCACGACGTTATCGGCGACCCCACCCTGGGCGACGCCATCCTGGATCGTCTCGTTCACAACGCTCACCGCCTTCAACTTACCGGAGAAAGCATGCGAAAGCAGAACGCCCGCAACCAGGCTCTTGACGCAAACTTAAACCCCTGAACACAATCACCATGTCGGCCGAGGCGCCTGCTCATGATCGCCTGAAATACCTGCTCACGATCAAATGAAACGAGCGCTCACCATCGACTGAAATCGCTGCTCACGATCAGCGAAATGCGCACGCTTGTTGCTCCGCGCTCTTGATCGGTACAAAGCGCATTCCGGGGCGGGAGACTGCTTCGCAGATAGCTTCCGCGTCGACGGCGTCATTTTTGCCGCGTTTGACGTAAGGCTTGGTGTAAGCCGGTGGCATCAAAAATGCCTCGTGCCCCATCGCTTGGAGCTCGCGGGCCCAATAATGTGCTGAGCCGCAGGCTTCCAGGCCGATGCGGCAAGGCTCGATTTTCGAAAAGAAATCTCGCATCTTCGATCGCGTCAACTTACGTGTAACAGCGGAACCGCCTTCGCTGACCTGACCTGACCTGGGTTTTTTGGACCAAGCTTTGTGAGAAAATGAGCTTGGAAAGGAGCTTTGGTTATGCCGAAGAAGAGATTCAGCGCGGAGCAAATCGTAGTGGTACTCCGTCAGATCGAAGTGTTGATGTCGCAGGGCAAAGGAGCGCCGGTAGCGTGTCGGGAAGCCGGGATTTCGCAGCAGAGCTACTACCGCTGGCGGAAGGAATACGGTGGGCTGGAGCTTGATCAGGCCAGGCGGATGAAGGATCTCGAGCGCGAGAACGTGCGCCTCAAGCGGCTGGTCGCCGATCTATCGCTTGAGAAACAGGTGCTCAAGGACGTTGCCTCGGGAAACTTGTAAGCCCTGAACGGCGCCGACAGGCGGTAGAAGCCATCCGGGAGAAGTACAGGCTCTCGGAGCGCCATGCCTGTCGGATCGTCGGCCAGTACCGCGGGACGCAGCGATACACCACCATTGTCCGTGCTGATGAAGATGCGCTGACGAGAGCGATTGTCTCCTTAGCCTCCCAATACGGACGATATGGCTATCGCCGGATCACATCCCTGCTTGTCGACGCCGGCTGGCAGGTCGGGTGTGATCGGGTTCAACGGATCTGGCGCCGGGAGGGGCTTAAAGTACCCAGGAAGCAAAAGCCGCGGGGCCGGCTGTGGCTCAACGACGGATCCTGCATCCGGCTGCGACCACAGCATCGCAACCATGTCTGGAGCTATGACTTCGTTGAGGCTCAGACCCACGACGGCCGCAAGGTCCGGCTGATGACCCTGATTGATGAGTTCACCCGCGAGTGCCTGGCCATCCGAGTGGCGCGCCGGATCAACAGCTTTGGCGTCATCGACACGATGGCCGATGTGATGCTCGAACGCGGTGTCCCCGACCACATCCGGTCGGACAACGGCGCGGAGATGACGGCCAAGATCGTGCGCAGTTGGTTTGCAGGGCTGGGAGTAAAAACGCTCTACATCGAACCTAGCAGCCCCTGGGAAAACGGTTACTGCGAAAGCTTCAACGGCAAGCTGCGAGATGAATGCCTCAACGGAGAAATCTTCTACAGCTTAAAGGAGGCCACCGTCGTCATCGAGCAATGGCGCAAGCACTATAACACGATCCGACCGCACTCATCGTTGCATTATCGACCGCCCGCACCGCAAACGTCATCGCCGGAAATACTGCATCTGGAACGGAACGCGGCGATGCAGTAATCTCCATCCCGCTGGTCCAAAATATCCGTCAGGTCAATATCGAAGCCGGACGATCTTCCATCGGACCTTGTGAGTGCCCTAGCGGCGCTGCAGGCCGAGCGTGAGGCGCGGCTGCAAGCCGAGGCGGTGGCTGCCAGTGCGCGGGCGGAGCTGTCGGACAACGAGGCGCTGATCGCGCATCTCGAGCTGCGGATCGAGAAGCTCAAACGCGAACTGTATGGGCAGCGCTCCGAGCGCACGGCACGGCTGATCGAGCAGTTGGAATTGGAACTTGAAGAACTCGTCACCACGGCAAGCGAGGATGAGCTTGCCGCGCAGGCCGCGGCGGCGAAGACGCAGAAAGTCCGCGCCTTCACGCGCAAGCGGCCGGTTCGCAAGCCATGGCCGGACGACATCGAACACGAGCGCGTCGTCATCGAGGCTCCGACGAGCTGCGCCTGTTGCGGCGGATCGCGGCTGGCGAAGATCGGCGAGGATGTGACCAAGACGCTGGAGGAGATCCCGCGTCGCTTCAAGGTCATCGAGACGGTGCGCGAGAAGTTCACCTGCCGCGATTGCGAGAAGATCAGCCAGCCGCCGGCGCCGTTCCATGCCACGCCGCGCGGCTTCATCGGCCCACAATTGCTGGCGACGATCCTGTTCGACAAGTTCGGCATGCATATCCCGCTCAACCGCCAGAGTGCGCGCTTCAAGTGCGAGGGGATCGACCTGCCGTTGTCGACGCTGGCCGACCAGGTCGGCCACGGGACCTTCGCCGTCATGCCGCTCTTCCACTTGATCGAACGCCATGTGCTCGCTGCCGAGCGCCTTCATGGCGACGACACCACCATCCGTATCCTGGCGAAGGGCAAGTGCACGACCGGGCGGATCTGGACTTATGTGCGGGATGACCGGCCGTTCGCCGGGCCTGCGCCGCCGGCGGCGGTCTATTACGCCTCGGGCGACCGACGAGGCGAGCATCCCCAGAAGCATCTGGCCGCCTTCGCCGGTATCCTGCAAGCCGATTGCTACAACGGCTTCGAGCCGCTGTTCGACCCGCAGAAGAAGATGCTGCCGATTACGCCGGCGTTTTGCTTTGCCCATGCGCGGCGGGGCTTCTTCGAGCTGGCTGACATCGAGAAGAATGCTCGGGAAGGCCAGAAGGGCAAACCGGTCTCTCCGATCGCGCTGGAGGCGGTCAGACGCCTCGATGCGTTGTTCGAGATCGAGCGCGCCATCAATGGCCGCGGCGCCGACGAGCGGCGCGCCGTGCGCCAGGAAAAGAGCAAGCCGCTTCTCGAAGACATGCATGCCTGGTTGCTGCGTGAGCGCGAAACCCTCTCGCGATCCTCCGATGTCCTGAAGCCGATCAACTACATGCTCAGGCGCTGGAACGACTTCGCCCGCTTCCTCGACGATGGCAGGATCTGCTTGACCAACAATTGTGCCGAGCGCGCATTGAGAGGCATCGCCTTGGGAAGGCGCAACTGGACCTTCGCCGGCAGCCAGCGTGGTGCCGACCGTACCGCCATCATGCTGACGATGATCACCACCTGTCGCCTCAACGACGTCGATCCCAAGGCCTGGCTCGCCGACGTCCTCGCCCGTATCGCCGATCTTCCCGCATCGCGTCTGCACGAACTGCTGCCCTGGGAATGGAAGCTCCTGCGCCAGGCCGACAAGCCCGCCGATCAGCAGGCCGCCTGACCATCACGCAACGCCATCATAGAGCTCGCCGTGCCCGCGCGCATGCGGCAATCCGACGGTCTTCGTCGTATGCAAACCCTGGGCCGAGCTCAAGGCTGCTCGGGGCAGTTTCGAACATCAAGAATCGATCAGCTCCTGACGTCCGGCTGCTGCTTCAAGCCGGTTTGATCTCTTTTGATCTAGATCAAGGAGTCCGCTTTCGGTGATGCCAGAAATTGGAATGGCCAATTTGATATTATATCGATGTCCTTGGACCGGCTTCACCGTGCGAGTGCGGTTGGCCGAAGACGCCGATGCGGAGACAAATGAGATGGTAACATGCCCCGCTTGCAGGAATTTTCATTTCATAAATCGGAAGACTGGCAAACTCGCAAGCGACAAGGATGAATAGGCGACCTTTCGGTCAGTCAGAGCTTTTTGACGGTGTGAAACTTGGGGTCAATAGGCACGTGCATAGAGCGGGCGATCGTCTTCATGTCCGTCGGATCTCCACTGTTTAACAGCCTCCCGAACTCCTCAAGATCTAACACCAACCGATCGACAGGCGCTTCGGGCAGCGTCGGATGCTTTCCTGTCAGTTTTATGCGTAGCCATGCTATTATGCGGATAACAATCATAGCGTATCCCAGCGGGTAAAAGGGGGCATCTCCGCGTCGGTTTATGCGGACGAGCTCAGCTATAGATTTCGAACAAGCCAGCGCCGCCCTGGCCGCCGCCGATACACATCGTCACGACCCCCCACTTCGCCTTGCGCCGACGACCTTCTAGCAGGATGTGGCCTGTGAGCCGCGCGCCCGTCATCCCGAAAGGATGGCCGATTGCGATCGCGCCGCCGTTGACGTTGTACTTCTCGGGGTCGATGCCGAGCTGGTCGCGCGAATACAGACACTGGCTGGCGAAGGCTTCATTCAATTCCCAGAGGTCGATGTCGCCGACCTTGAGGCCATGGCGCTTCAGCAGCTTCGGCACCGCGAATACCGGGCCAATGCCCATTTCGTCCGGCTCGCAACCCGCCGCCGCCCAGGCAACGAAGCGACCGAGCGGCTGAAGTCCGCGCTTCTCGGCATCCTTGGCTTCCATCAGCACCACTGCCGCCGCGCCATCCGAAAGCTGGCTGGCGTTGCCGGCGGTGACGAACTTCCCGACACCCTTGACCGGCTCGAGCTTGGCGAGGCCTTCGATGGTGGTCTCCGGCCGGTTGCACTCGTCGCGATCGACCGTGTAGTCGACGATGCTCTCGGCCTTCGTCGCCTTGTCGACCACCTTCATCTTGGTCTTCATAGGGACGATTTCGTCCTTGAACTTGTTAGCCTGCTGGGCCGCGGCCATGCGGCGCTGCGATTCCAGCGAATACTCGTCCTGGTATTCACGGCTGAGCTTGTAGCGCTCGGCGACGATATCGGCGGTGTCGATCATGGCCATGAAAATGTCGGGCGCGGCCTTCAGCAGGTCCGGGTCGATCGATTCCTTGGGCGAGCCGCCACCGGGGATCGAGATGCTTTCAACGCCGCCGGCTACGATGCAATCGGCGCCGTCCGAACGGATCGAGTTAGCGGCCATCGCGATGGTCTGCAGTCCCGACGAGCAGAAACGGTTGACCGAGACGCCGGCGGTGGATTTCGGCATACCGGCCAGCAGTGCGGCCTGACGGCCGATATTGGGCGCGCCATGCGCGCAATTGCCGAGATAGCAATCTTCGACATAGTCCTTGTCGACGCCGGCGCGCTCGACGGCGTGCTTGATGGCATGGGCCGCCATCGACATCGGTGGGGTGATGTTGAAGCCGCCGCGGCCGGATTTTGCCAGCCCGGTACGTGCATAGGAAACGATAACGGCTTCACGCATTTTTCTGTCTCCGTTAGAAGCGGCGAGTATGGCTCGCGAAAGAAATCGCAGGCGTACTCACCTAAAACGAGATCTACCGCTCCGCTAGGCCACCGATTGCGGGCGCACAACCGGTGCCGAGGCGAGACCAGAGCATCCAATACGCTGATAGCCTACACAGTTATTTGCTGAGGCGACTGAGTTGTTCTTCGGTTACGACGCGTTCAAGTTTTTCCGTCTTGCTCTTGATCCGGTAGCGCGGACGACCGTCGGCTTCGATCGGCAGACGGGAGATGACTGTGTAAACGCTGCGTTCCTTGACGACGGCGCTGCCCTGCGGAGCCTGCACTTGATGGTGGACGTCATCGTTGATCGCATAGTTGTGGGGCATTGTTAGGAACTCTCAACAGTGAGCGACTTTTGCTTGGATAGTACGCCAGGCTCTATGGAAATGAAGAGAAGTGTGAGTGTTCGGTGCTACCGCGTCCCTTATCGTTCAGTTTTCCCACGCTATCCGCGATTCGATCGAATTTGCTGGCAGAGGCACTGGAGTTCATGCCCGTTCTTTTCCCTGCGAGTTTGCTGCTACCCAAGCATTCGCCCGGCCAAAGATCGCGTGCTCGGACCATATGCCTGTTGATTGCAATTGATTCCTGTGACGATTGGAACGTTATTACTCACGGCTGGAGAAGTTATAAGCATGTATTATAGATGTGTCCATGGCAATTTATGCCATTCCTCTTCTGGTATTTGACCGGCTGCGACGCACCCAATCCACCGACATGCCCTCCATGGCAAGCGTCCGGGAGAGGCCCTCGCCGATCATGGCATCGTCTTCCAAAGGCAGAACGCGCATTGTTTTGTTCTCAGGTCTCGAGTTGTCGCGTTCGTTCTCAGATTAAGTTCTGAAACGAAGACTCCAATTCCATTTACACAAGTCCGCAGAAACATCGAGCCGACAGTCACCGCTTAAATAGTCGCACGAGAACAAGCTTCTACAGCCGAGTATAAACGGAAAATATCACACTCTGCCTTCGCCAAATACAGCAGGAATTTTTGGCTTGGTTCTCGCGCCGCCCGACCGCTATACCAACGACTTCTGCACCGCTAAATCGCGCGCCCCGCGCGACGATCTCTCATCAGGTTTTTGAGACAGATCGAATCGGAATGCAATCAGTCGCAAATGGCTTGAGAATGACAGACTTATTTTGGAGCACTTGGGAGATTATCTCGCTGATAGAGCAGGCAGCTGACCAAAACGCTATTCAAGACTGTCTTATAAACATCGCTAAAATTTACGGATTTGCTTCGGTGTTTGGCGGAATCGTACCACCGGGTGATATGCGAAATTCAAAGACCGAAATCCAAGCTCGCGCGGTAGTACAATATTTCCCTAAAGGCTGGGGAGCCAGATACGTCGATCAAAATTATCTTCCCCGAGATCCGATTTTAGCTCGGCTCCAAAAAGATCGAAATGCATTTTCCTGGTCAGACGGTTATAGATCCTGTCCCGACCCAGACAATGTGCGGATTATCGGAGGTGAGGCCGCCGACTTTGGGCTAGTGGAGGGCTTTGTGATCCCTATCACCACATTAGACCAGCGGACGGCGGCATTGTCATTCGGCGGCGCGAGGGACGACCTCAGCAATCGTGACCGATCAGCACTTACTTTTCTCGCACATTTCGCCATCGGCCATTGGTTATATTTGCGCCGTCCGAACTTAACACGTTCTAAACCGCTCTCGCCTCGCGAATTTGACTGTCTTCTCTGGGCCGCGGAAGGAAAAACCGATTGGGAAATATCTGTCATTCTCGGTATTTCTCGGTCAACAGTTACGAAGCACATCGCTTCAGCACGCGAGAAACTTGATGCTGTTAGCAAATCCCACGCGATTGCAATCGCCATGCGTCTAAAGATTTTATGCTAAAATCTCCCTCGCACGCTCCAGGAACAATTCAATCATCCTCGGCGAGCAGCTTCATTGTAATATGCCGTTACGATATTCTCAAACGCGCAGTAATCCTATTTGCGGTACCTTTTAGATTTCGCTGGTGATGTTTGCTCCTCATCTAAGCCTTTGTCCCTTGATTGATTGCAAGCTTGGCTTTTCCGCCTCGAGCTCACGCACGATCTTTTCCTGTTCCGCGCGAAGCTTTGCCAAGCCATCGGTCTGGATCAAGGCAGCCGGCAGTGGCTGTGCTGGATGTTCGGCGATTGATCTCGCGGCCTCGGCAGCAGCGGCTGCCTCGCGCGCTTCCCGGGCCGCCGATTGTTGCGAACCGGCAACGATAGCCCTTTCCGCCCGCAATTCCTGCTGCGAGGCTTGATCAATGCCCCCGCGGCCCTCCTGCCGTCGCTCCGCATCGATTGCACTACTTGCAAGATATTCATCGGACGTCGCCTCAAACTCTTCCTTGATCCGAATCTCCTGGGCGCGCTCGATAAGCCGATCGGCGTTCACGCCGACGATGGCTTCGACCTCCGCCTGGGCGAGCTGCTGCACACCGCGTTCCTGCATCCGCTGGAGATCAATCCGATTGGCAAGCGTTTCAAGGTAGCGCGCCGAAGTCTCACGGAACTGCTGCTTGGTCTCCCCATCTAACAGGTCGCTGGTTCGCGAAACCGCTTCGTTCATGAGTCGCAGATCCTGGACCATCTGCTCCGATGTAATTGGCATGTCGCCCTCCTTGCTCAACAATTCCACCCGTTTGCCGATCGTGTGAAGAATGGCTCCAACAGTCTGCGCCATCAACAGCCGCTCAAGCATATCCTTCGCCATCCGGTTTGAAGGCTGCTCCACCGTGACTGCCTTCCAGGCCACGATGCTCTCGTTCACGACTTTGCGGTCAGGCGCGGACATCGGCAAGCGGATGGGATTGGTCCTCGCCACCCGGATCCGCTGCCGCGCATTGTCGATAAGACGTTGATTGGCGGGATCGGCAGCATAGGCGCGATCTCGGGCTTCTCGCGCCGGACGCGGCCGATCCGCCGCTTCGACGATCGCCTTATCCTTCGGGCCGTAACTTTGCGAGGAAGCCCGCTCCTTCGCGGTGGTCGCGACGATCTTCAAGCCTTGTGCCTGAGCGTGCTGTGCATACACCTCGCGCCATTCCGCGAACGTATCCCGATTGGGACGGATCTTCTGGCCGGATTCGTTCTTCACGGTGATGACGGCGTGAGCGTGAATGTGCCCGGCCGATTCCTTGTCCGTATGAACGCCAAACATGAACTTATGATCGGCAAAGCGATCGTGCAGGAACGCACGCGCTGCATCGGTGAAGGCGGCCACATCCGTTCCAGCCTTCGCCGAAATGATCAGGTGCATCGTATCGCGCGCGGATTGCGACCGGAGCGACGGACCCCATTCGCGCGCGGCGACCCGCGCATCTGCCACGTTGGACAAGCTCTTGCCGCGGTCGTCGAGTGCTGCGTCCTTCTCGATCAGCTTATTGAGCCTGTAGGTGACGCCGTCTCGACCATGGCTGGTCGCCCCGGGTCGGATTAACACCGCCTGCCCGTCGATCGCCGAGGCCGCTTCGATCCTGGCGCGGACAGCGGCGGCGGACACTGAATCAAGACGGCGTGGTCGGGCGTCATGATCCCGATCGGCAGCCTGGGCCTCTCTGATGCGAAACCGTTCCTTGCCGCTCCCGGCCATCGCGGCGACGACGTGCGCCTCGAGCGCGCCCTTGTCGTCGACGTCGACGCGAGCCGCGTAGCGATGTCCCGAGAAGCCGGCCGCGATCGCCTTCTGGTAGGCCGCTCGGCCTTCGGCATTGTCTGAGACACCTTCAAACTTCAGACGGAATGCGCCAACGTCCTGGCTCTCCGCACGCTTCGAAAAATCTGCCGACCAGGCCTTGATCTCGTCGGCGACGGCTTCGCGGTTCGTCAACAACCGCCCGTCATGGGTCTCGAGCGGAACATCTTCGCGCTGGACATATTGGCCGGTCGCCGTGGCGCGCGTGACGCCGCGCGCATAGGACACTACCTTGATGACAGCAGGCTGGTAGCCGGCAGCGAGTTGCCGGGCTCGGCCAAGGGGTCCGCCCTGTCCTGCCCCGCCGGAACTCATTGCGGTCCCGCTAGCGCCGAATCCTCCGGAGATCGGGCTCGGCGCGCCACGCAGAGGCGCGGTCCCAGGTCCTGCGCCGCCACCCCCGCTCGCGGCCGGGATCGAGCGGGCCCGTTCCTCATCCCACTCACCCGTGATGGTCGCGCCACGGATGATGTCTTGTGCCGGCGGCGTCTTGGGAAGCGGCGCCACCCGTGCTCGCCTCGCGCGGACGTCCTCGTCCAACGCGCCGGGCCGGCGGGGCCGCCGACGTTCCGCTCGCGCCTCCGCGACCGCCCGACGCGCGGCCTCGACCTGTTCAAGCCACCAGACAATCTGTGCTGCGCGGCTCATGGGGCGGCCTCATCGGCGACGAAGTGCAACGTCAACTTGGCCTCTCGCCGCAACTTCGACCCGTAGGCGACCGTCATTTCGGTCAGCTCATCATTAATCGCGGCGACGACTTCATGAAGACCTCGCCACACGGGCTCCGTGTCCTCGATCCGCACGGCCTGGCCGCGATGGATGGCTCTAAGCACCTGCGCCAGATTGCGGCCGACCATCCGGACCTGCTGCGCGAGTTCGACGACAGCGCGCGTGTTCTCGGCCGACAAGGCCGGTCCCGCCTGAACAGACGCTCGGATCAATCGCCGCACCACCTCCGCTTTCGGCAGGCCGAACAACGCGACAGCCTCCTGCAGACGCTGCTCATCTGCATCGGACAGCTCGGTCCGAAGCCTCGGCTTGCGTCGCAGGGCTCTTGCAGAGCGGACCATCGAGGTTCCCCTCCTCCTCCCGTTCGCTCGGCTCGCCGGTCGTGAGACCGGAGCCGACTACGCCGGCGTCCCGACAGGACGCCGGCGTCGCGCGTCAGCGCCCTCCGGCTGCGCCCAGCAGCCGTTCCCCGGTTTGGCCCACAAACCGATATCTTGTCAACCAATATCTAATACGTTGAATGTTAGATGCTAAGTTCATGAAGAGCTCTCGCGTCTGAAAGAGCCGTCCGTATGGACCCTTCAACACCCTCGCCCGCAGGGTCTCCCGTGACCAACTGATTGCGATAATACCGCAATGCCGTAGTGCCGTGTTGCGTCATGTCACGATTGCCGCACAAACGGAATGCCGCAAAGAGGCAAGCAGATAAAGCCTCAACACCGCACAATCACAATGCCGCAATCTCGCAACACTGCATTCCAGGACTACCGCAATGCCGTACACGCGCATTCGCGCATCTCCGCAACAACATATTGCATCAAGACCGCGATCGCGGACTACCGGAATGGTACAATGCGGGGATTGCCGTATGTTCACTATGTTGTATGTTGTTGCCGCATCCATGGCCATTGAGATCGCCGACGGAGGAACTTTTTGCCAAGCATCTTCGCTGTAGCGAACCCGAAAGGCGGAAGCGGCAAGACCACCGTCGCAATCATCCTGGCGGGCGAGTTCGCCAAGCACGGTTACTCGGCCGCCATCGTGGATGCTGATCCGCAGGGGTCTTCCTATCAGTGGCATGCGTCGTCGGTCGCGCGCGGCCTTAGCCCGCAGGGCGTAGACCTGGTGCGCGCACCTGACGAGAAAGCCCTCGCCCAGGCGATTGATCGACTCGATGGCTACGACGTCGTCGTCATCGATACTCCCGGCTACTATGGCGATGTCTTGATCCGGTCGGCACTCCGCGCCGATCTCGTCGTCTTGCCCTGCAAGGTGCACACCTTCGACGCTTCGCAGGTCGTGCGCACGATCCGCAATCTCGAACAGCATGCAGCCACTTCAAAGTTGCCGATGAGCCAGCATCGCGTTCTGTTCAACGAATATGACAGCCTCGACCGTAACACCCGGCCCCTCAAGGAGGTTGTCGCGTATCTCGATGCCGAAAAGGTTCCCGTCTGCGCCAATGCGCTGTACCGGCGCATCACGTATCGAACCATGACAAGCGGACATGGCACCTTGTACCAGATGAGCGACAAGGACGAATCGATCCGGAAGGCGCGCTACAACGCCGACCAGGTCGTGCGCGAATTGCTCGCGGCAAGCCAGGCCGCCGGCCAGGGTGATAGCGCGGCATGACGGATCCCGCCTCCGCACAGAAACCGGATCGTCCTTCCCTGCCCCGCGATGCGTTTCGCGCCCATCGGGTCAACGCGTCGGCGCCAGATGCTCTCGCGGCCAAGCCGGTGGTCGTGACGCCGGCATATGAAGACCAGGTCACCGCGCCAACGGCACACTCCGCGCAGACGGATAGTTCGTCCGCGCACATGCAGCCGCGCCCTCAGAAAGCCCGCGATCGAAATCCATTCGATGCCTACGGCGAGCGATCGTCGTCTCGACCTTATGCGTTGCGCTTCCCCGATGCGATCGACCTTGTCGTCCGTCAGATGGCCGCCGAGGAGCGAACACAGCCGCTTCGCATCATCGACCGCATTGTCTACGACCACCTCAAACGAATCGGCCGCCTGCCGCCTCCGCGCGAAGCTTGACGGCAAGGTCTCGCTACGGGCGGAAATCAGCGGAGCGAGACGGCAGGATCGCCTTTACGAACAATCGTCCGGGAAGGAAGATGGGAGGCGGTCTCGGTCACTGGCCGCGCGCCCTTGCCGGCGTAGCGCCATCAGCATAGGCCAGACTGAGAATTCCCCAGCTGCGGCACGCCGGGCCAGAATTCTGAGATAGCCCCCTGGATTCTTGATGGCGGCGCCGCGTTGCAGGATGGCGGCAAGCACCGCGCCGGCTTGGCCGTCGCCCATTGCGGCGCAGGCTTCCTCCCAGGCGCTGGGACTGATGCCGAGCATAGGGCGCACAATTGATGCTGTGCTTACAAGATCCTGAGAGGTGCGTATGCCGCCACGGGCGTAGTCGACAATGTCAGGACAGAGTTCGACCACCATCCGAATAGGGATTGAACCGGCCGATCGGAGACTTTCGGCGTCGGCTGTCTCGGGAGCGCCTGGTCCTGAGTCCGGTTCGGATGGGTTCGGCCGCTCAGGGGCTGAATGCTGACTCTGATCGGCGGGCGGGTTTGGAAGACCGGGCTCGATCGGATCAAGGTCTTGTTCAAGAACGTTGACGATCGCTGCTGCCAGGCTCGCCAGCTCGGCGACGATGGGCTCTAGGACTTCGCTCGTCGGGACGCGAGGAAGCCGGCCCATGATGTCGCGGAAAGTGCCATGATAGGATGCCCAGTCGGCGGCGACACCCTGTTCTACTCCAGTTGCAATCATCTTGGCGATGTCACGCCGCACCAAAGTCATCCGCTCGCGAAGAACGGTAAGGGTTTGGCGTCGGGCGATCGCGGCCTCGGCCAGAGCGGCGAATTCGTCGGCGCGGGCTACGATCGGTCCGAGATCGAAGCCAAAGGCCTGTTCAATATCGCCCGAAGTCGTCTTGCGCGCGTAGCGCTTGCCGTTCGGGCTATCGCGCCGAAGAATGAGCCCCCTATCGACCAGCCCAGCAAGGTGGCGGCGCAAGGTCGAAGCGGCCATTCCGTGGGCGCGCAGCGCGAGAAGACGATTTGAGGGGAATACGACGAGATCGCCGGCGCCGGCAGTCAACACCGTGTCGGGGTGAAATGAGAGCAGCGCATTGAGCACCGCGAGCGCGCGGTCAGAAACCGGCAGCGATGTCCGCGCCTGGCAGATGTTTCGGAACACCTGCCATTTGTGCACGGGCTTGCCGTGGGGACATTCTCTGATATCGCGCTGCATCTTTACGGTGCTGAGCGATAGCGGTCGCCGTCCAAACGGCGTGATCGGATTTTGGTCAAGCATCTCCATTCGCTCCTCTCGTTGGGAGAGCGCGGGGCAAACAAAGACCGTGGCGTAAAAACGCGAGTCCTCTTGAACTGTCGGATGGCGCGGGCTAAAATGCCTTCATGCGATTGCGGCACTGTTGGTGATTGGCGTCGCCAGCCCGCTCATCCTCACGAGAGACCCGGCTCTGCCGGGTTTTTCTTTGTCCGAACGCACCTCTCTGGGCTGAATCGAATCCGTCTATTATATTGAATGTTGACGGGCGGTCCAACGTATAGGTTGGCTAGCGGATCGACGGGTCGTCGGCATTGGAAGTGCGAGGAATGACCGATGGGCGAAAAGCAATGCCGCCGAAAGGCAGCTCACGCGGCGCAAGGCAGCACACTGCGACGGGCGTCCCAGGCCGGGCTGGAAAGCCTCCGGTTGGAATCAGGTTTGAGCCGACGGGAGTTTGCCGAGCGCCCGCGCATACCACGGTCGAGCTATTTTCATCTGATGACGTCGGCCGCCAATCCCAGCCTCGACTACATCGAGCTCATTGCCGAGCGGGCGGGCGTCGATCCGCTGAAATTGCTTCGCCGTCCTCCGGCGGAACCGCGCCCGGACATCAGGGATACATGGGCTGCAAGGTGAGTCGTTTCAACCACTTGCCTGTTAAAGTTTTTAACATCCAATATACTGGACCTCGGGCTTCATGTATGTTCCCGTAGTTTTTTCGCTATGGATCCGAAAGCCAGTCAACGATGCCGCCCGTCCGCAAGCCGCTTCCCGTCGATCACTCGATCCTGAACGAGATGTTGGCGATCCGGCTGCAACAGCTCGAGATCGAAAACGGCGGGATGGAAGCCTTCCTGCCGAAGACCGGCCTCGCGCGCGGCACCTACTACACGATCCTCCGCGGCATCGGGAATCCGACGCTGCGGACGATGGAGCGAATCGCTTCGAGCCTGAACATGAGCGTGCTCGAGCTTCTCGGCTTTGAGGTTGGAGATGCCCGCCGCGCTCTCAAGAAAAGCGGCGTCAACTATGACGAACTCGTCTCGGCGATCGGCAAGAAAAATCGGGCAGACCGTGGGCTCGCGCGGCAGACCCGATCGCGAAAACTTCCTTCGTAGCGGTCCGAAGACTCGCTCGCGGCGAAGCTACCTCGTCAGCCGTTCGACGAGGAGCAAGGCGGGGAGGCCGAGGCCTCCCCGCTGTTCGCTATGCCGCGACGCGTTCGCTGGCCTGCGCCAACCGGCCGAGCTCCAGAGCGATGAGATCGACGGTGTAGACCCGCTGGCCATCGCGTTCGAAGCTGTTCTGCCGAAGCCGTCCGCGCACATGGACCAGGTCGCCCTTGCTAACGTGCTCGTTCACGTAGGACTGGATCGCCTTCGTGAAGATCGTGACTTCGTTCCAGTGCGCGTCGTCCTTCCACTGACCTTTGTCGTCCTTGAAGGGGTAGTTGGCGCAGACGCTGACGCGAACTGTCTTGCCTACCTGCTTGATTGTTCCGACCCGACCGATGAGGGTGAATTCGGCGATATTGCGCATTGTCTTTCTCCATCTTGTGGGGCTGTGCCCCGTTGCGATGGCTTTTCCGTAATGGCCGGGAAGACGAAACAGAGCCGGAGCCGCCAGAGGCGGGCGGAGGGCAAGCGCAGCGCTGCGCCCCGGCCGGAACCACGAATTTTGGCGCCACAGGCGCATGCGCGAGGAATGCCGGTCGGGGTCCCCACTTGCGGGGGTGTCCGGCAGGGGAAAATTCTTGGCTCCAGGGGCCGACGTGCGGTCGACGGCCATAGGTATCCAGCCATGCAACCGGGAGCAACAGCCCAGACGGAAGAAAGACCTGCAATCGTCGCCCGCACCCGGCTCCTTGGTCGGCGCGAGGAAAAAGGGACTGCCGTACTGTTATCGCGGCATTTTGCGCACCTCCCGACGGAGGACATTTCGGAAGCACTGACGTGCACGGACGGGTACGATCGGCTCGGCGATTCCCAGGCAGTGTGCGATCGGCGCCGGCGAGACCGCCCAGTGTGGGACGGCCGCGCAGTTTCAGTTTTCCGCGGCTCGCGGGTCGCTCGATCAACGGTTCGCGGTCAGGTGCGCCCATGGTTCAAGCTCGAGAACGCAGGGCAGAGCGAGGACATGGAGGTGAGGCGGTCATCGCGTCACGCCCGGCGCTTTTCGTTGAGACGCGAATTGATCTGCGACATCAAAATCGGGCCGAGCGAGAACTCTCCGGCCTCCGCTTTCCGCGTCAACCCGCGCAAGTACCCCCCGGCGGATCTGATCGCGGCGCCGCGCTGCAGGATGCATGCGACGACAATTGCAGCCGGCATTTCACCCAGGACCGTTTGCGCCTCCTCCCAGGCGCTTGGACTGATCCCCAGCATCGATCGAACCACCGCGGCGGTCGCAAGCAAATCCCGCCAGTTCGAAATCCCGCCTTTGGCGTAATCGACAATGTCGGGACAAGCGCTGAGCACCATTCCCAACGGATACGTTCCTTCCGCCACCCTCGGTGGTTGAGGTTTTGGCTTCGCCCTCGCTGCCCTGCCTTCGTGAAGGCTAGGTTCAAGATCAATAAAGGGTTCTGTATTTGAATTCTGTATGTGGCGCTCAGAATGGGACTCATTGGCGCTTGGATTCGTGGATTTAATATGTGTTTTCAGAAGATTGAGCACGTCGTCGGCAAGCTGTGAGAGCTCTTCGGCCACGGGCTCGAGTTCTTGCCTCGTCGCGGTGCGTGGAATCTGGTCGACGATCGAGCGGAAAGCCGCGTGCACTTCCTGCCAGTCGGCCGGCCCCTGCCCTCCTCTACGGGTCGGGACACCTTCCTCGATGCCAGTGGCGATCATCTTGGCGATGTCGCGCCGGCACAGCGTGATCCGCTCACGGACAAGCTTGAGCGCCCTGGCTTCTGCCTCGATGTCGGCCGCCAGGCTCTCTGTGACTTTCCATTAAACCTCAAGAATCGGAACACAATGATATCAAGTCGTTACGCAGGTACCTAATTTGATAATTAGCAGTTAATTATGATAATCATTGCTTGATTTTGGCACTTAATGCGAGAATGATCGATTTCATATTCTTGCGCCGAGAGCCGCGATGTCCGGGCCGTTTGCCGAAGAAATCGATGACATTGATTGGGATGACGCCTGCCGTAGGGCGGATGTGATCCGCGAGTTCCTGCGTCGAGTGTCCGGTCCCACAACGACAGCCCAGATGCGAGAACTTGCCGACGAGCTTCGGCTAAGCCAAGCATCAGCGTATCGGCTGCTGAAGCTATTCCGAGCAGGCGGGACCGTTCTATCACTCGTCGGGCGTAAGGCCGGCCGCCCTGTCGGCCACAGGGTTCTCGACGAAGCGCGCGACGAAATCATCCGGGCCGAGATCAAGCGCTTCTATCTGAAGAAGAACCGCCCATCCGTATCAGCCCTGGTGCGTGAGGTGAACGCGAGTTGTCGCGCTGCAGGCTTGGCGCCACCTCATCGGAGAACAATCGTCGCACGTATTGAAGACGTCGATCTTGCCAAGCGCGCCAAGGCGCGCGGAGAACCGAAGATTGAGAAATCGACTATTGCCGTTCCGGGCAAGTTCGAAGTTTCGAGACCGCTGCAGGTTGTCCAGATCGACCACACCAAGGCAGACATCTTCGTCGTTGATGAAGAGGACCGTCGACCGCTCGGGCGCCCGTGGCTGACATTGGCCATGGATGTCTGCAGCAGGATGGTCACCGGTTTCTACCTCACCATGGCGGCGCCATCTCGGCTATCGACAAGCCTTTGCTTGCTGCATTCGGTGTTCGACAAATCTGCGTGGCTTCGCGAACGCGAGATAGCAGACCCCTGGCCCGTCGCTGGCCTCCCGGATCAGCTCCATGTCGATAATGGCCGCGACTTCCGAAGCCGCGCATTCCAGCGCGGCTGCGAGGATGCCGGTATCGATATTGACTGGCGGCCTCCCGGCGAGCCCCGCTTCGGTGGCCACATCGAGCGCCTGATCGGCACACAGATGGGCAAGCTTCACCTGCTCCCCGGCACAACATTCAGCAATCCCGACGAACTGGGCGATTACGATTCTCGTCGACATTCGGCATTCACGCTGCGCGAACTCGAGCGCTACATCGCTCTCGACATTGTCGGCGACTACCATCAATCGATCCACGCCAGTCTCAAACGACCACCGATCGCTGTATGGCGCGAGCATGAAGGTACAATCCCGCTACGGCTTCCACAGGACCGAATGCATTTCTGGCTCACCTTCCTGCCCGAAGACGAACGGACGCTGCGACCAAACGGCATCCACATCTTCGGACTGCGATACTGGTCCGCCGCCTTGGCTGCGGATGTTGGACGGACCGGCAAGCGGCGGCTGTTGATCAAATATGACCCGCGAGATCTGTCGCGCATATTTGTCCGGCGTCTGTCGGGCAACTTCGTGGAGGCCCGATATGCCGACATCACCTTGCCCTCGATCACCCTCGCTGAAGCCAAGTCGTCGCGAGAATGGCTGCTGGCGAAGGGAAAACGCGAAATCGATATGGGAACAATCGTTCGTACCGCCATAGCTCGGCGCCAGTTGGTGGAAGACGCAAAGCGGATGACGGCTACGGTGCGGCACGGCAAAGCAGTCGGCCGCAAGCCAAGAGTGGAAGATCGCGAATGGGGCTCGCTTCGCGGCGTCGACTCCAGCAAACCCGTACCCTTTGTCGAGGATACGGATTGAGCTGACATGAACGAGGAAATCTCCCACCTGACCGCAGGCGCGGCGGCGTTGCTTGTCGAAACGGACGAGCGGCGCATTCGCGCGATACGATCGCGCCGCTGGGTGCTCTACCCACGCGCCAAGCAGGCTCTCGATCGTCTGAGCGCCCTCCTCGACTATCCTCGGGGCACCCGCATGCCTTCGATCGCGATCTATGGCGACAGCGGCATGGGCAAAACGATGATCATGAAGCGCTTCCGGGACCAGCATCCACCGAGCTTCAATCCGGTGACGGGAACACTGAAAACCCCGGTCCTCGCCATGGAAATGACCAGCCGGCCCGGCGAGCGACGGTTCTATGCCGAGCTCCTGACCCTTCTCGGCGCGCCGCAGCGGCCGCGCGCCGACATTGCCCAGATGGAACAGGCGACGCTGCGGATTATGGAGGCCATCGGCGTGCAGGTTCTGGTCATCGACGAGGTGCACAACATCCTTGCCGGAACCTACCGTGAGCAGCGCATAGTGCTGAACACGCTGCGCTTCCTCAGCAATCGTCTTCATATCTCGCTGGTCTGCTTCGGCGTCAACGAGGCGCGGGAGGCCATCAGCGGCGACGTTCAGCTTGCACGCCGGTTCGAGCAGCTCACCTTGAGCCGGTGGGCCGCAAACGAGCAGTTCGAAACCCTGGTGACGTCGATCCTCCGCAACACGCCACTACGCCGGCCGTCGGTGCTCACGCCAAAATCGTTGCGGCGGATCCTGCAGATTACCGAGGGCATCACGGCCAATATCTTCCACATGGTCAACAACCTGGCGATCGACGCCATCGAAAACGGCAGCGAGCAGATTACGAACGAAGCGGTCGAGAGCTGGGAGCCGGAGTTTGATGCCGAGGCGGCATTCGCATGACGGAGGATGCACCGCAACGGAAGTTGCCGGTTATATTGCCGCCGCATTCAGACGAACTCCTGTCTTCCTGGATCAACCGGCATGCCGCCTTCTATGCGGTTCCACCGCTGGTCATGCTGCGGCATTGCCTGCCGGAGGCTCATTCGCTGCGAGCCGCCGATCTCCATTTGAGTGACGATCAGGAAATCCGGCTGGCCAAGGTGTTCGCCACCGAGCCGGCTGTCGTGCGTCGAATGACCTTCACCAATGTCGCGCAGTCGTCACGCCGGCTGATCGCAGTCAGGCCGCAGCAATCCTGCCCGAACTGCAGCGTCCGTCGCACGGAACCGGGGCCAACCTTCAGAAGCCAGCTGGTTGGCTGGCGCCTCACCTGCCCTCTCTGCGGATGTCCGTTCCGGGACACCGACGGGCGCGAACTCCCCTCCCCTTTCCGGCAATATCGCGATGCGGCAATTCGGGGCGAAGAGCTGCTCGACGACGAGGCCGAACGTGGTGTCGCGACCTGGATATCGCCTGCCGAAATCGCTCGGCTTCTCCTGATGCGACGCATTCCAAGACCTATTCCCCGTGAGAGTGACCTTTGGCGCTTCAGGGTGCTCGGCGTCATCATTCCCGATCTCGATGGCATCGTTGCTGCGGAACAGGAGAACCTGCCCACGCCCGCAAGTCCGATCCTTCGGCTTCACGTGCGACCGGCACTGCTGGCCGGGATAGCAATTGTCGAACGCGCCGGACCGGAAATGCTCCGAATGCTGCGTCGGCACATGGTGGGCGACAACAGGTTCCGATTCACCGACACCGCCGAACGCATGATAGCCCAAGCCCACTGGCCGGGGTCTTCCCTGCAATTGCAGTTAATCTGAGAATCCCGCAGTACAGATTCTCATGATTAAATGGTCAATCAGAACCAAACCGGCGCATTCTTGCGGTTAACTGCTAAGCGACAACGGCCATAGGAATCCAGCCATGCAACCGGGAGCGACAGCCCAAACGGGAGAAAGAGCTGCCATCGCCGCCAGGACCAGGATCTTCGGTCAGCGCAGCAAAAAAGGACGGCCATGTGAGCATCGCGGCGTTTCGCACATTTGCCGACGGACGACATTTCGGAAGCGCCGACCTGCGCTGATCGGTACGATCGAACTGGCGATTCCCGGGACCTGTGCGACCGGCGGCAGAGAGACCGAGCAGTGCGTAACGGCCGCGCAGTTTCAGTTTTCCGCGACTCACGGCTCGCTCGATCACGTGCTCGCAGCCAGGTGCGTCGATGGCTAAAGCTCGAGAATACCAGGCAAAGCGAGGAGGTGAGGGTGAGGTCGACCATCACGTCACGCCCGCCGCTTTTCGTTAAGCTGCGAATTGATCTGAGACATCAAAATCGGGCCGAGCGAGAACTCTCCGGCCTCGGCTTTTCGAGTCAAACCGCGCAGGTAACCGCCGGCGGACCTGATCGCCGTGCCGCGCTGCAGAATGCACGCGACGACAATCGCAGCCGGCGTTTCACCCAGGATCGTTTGCGCCTCCTCCCAGGCGCTGGGGCTGATCCCGAGCATCGATCGAACCACCGCGGCGGTGGCGAGGAAATCCCGCCAGTTCGAAATCCCGCCCTTGGCGTAATCGACGATATCGGGGCAAGCGCTCAGCACCATTCCCAACGGGTAGGTCCCTTCCGCCACCCTCGGTGTTTGAGGTTTCGGCTCAGCCCTCGCCGCCCTGCCTTCTTGAAGGCTAGGTTCAAGATCAATAAAGGGATCTGTATTTGAATTCTGTATGTGGCGCTCAGAATGGGACTCATTGGCGCTAGGATTCTTGGTTTTTATATGTGTTTCCAGAAGATTGAGCACGTCATCGGCAAGCTGTGACAGCTCTTCGGCGATCGGCTCGAGTTCTTGTCGCGTTGCCGTGCGCGGAATCTGGTCGACGATCGAGCGGAAGGCAGCGTGAACCTCCTGCCAATCGGCTGGCCCCTGCCCTCCCCTACGGGTCGGGACGCCTTCCTCGATACCGGTTGCGATCATCTTGCTTAAATCGCGCCTGCACAGCGTGATCCGCTCACGGACGAGCTTTAGCGCCCGCGCTTCTGCCTCAATGTCCGCCGCTAGGCTCTCGAATTCCTCCGATCGGACAACCAGTGGCGAGATATCGAAGCCGAAGGCCAGCTCGATCTCGCCGGCGCTGCCCTTGCGAGCATAGCGCTTGCCGTTTGGACTATCGCGCCGAACGACCAAGCCGGCATCGACGAGTACAGCAAGGTGACGCCGCAATGTCGATGCCGGCATCCCATGCGCCCGCAGCGACAACTGATAATTCGACGGGAAGACGATCAGATCGTCCTCTCCCGTGAGCGCGGTCTCAGGATGGAAGGTGAGAAGCGCGTTCAAAACCGAGAGCGAACGCTCGGACACGCCCAGCCGCGGCCGCGCCGTGCAGATGGCGTGAAAGATCTTCCATTTGTGTACGACCTTCTCGGGTGGCCGCGTGGTGGCCACCATTTGGCTTGCCACGTGGGCAAGCGTCAGCGATCGCCGCCCAAAGGGCGTCGTTGGAGCGTGTGACTGCATGTCTTTGCCTCTTCAGGGCAAAGGAAATCGGCTCGCCAAAACGACGCCGTCTCTCACGAGACACTTGACTGCGATTCGCGGAAGTGATTCTCTATCAGTCGCCAAACACGACAGAGGGGCTTCCGGGACGGTGACGTTTCGGGGGCCTTTTCTTTGCCTATAGTTCTCCGACTTGGTTGCGGTGTCTTGATCCGGTCGGCTCATTCCGACCAGGCAAGCGGGGTTACGCAGGCGGGTCGCCTACTTTGAATTCATCGTAAAGCTCTTGGAGCCGCTGTCTGACGAAGTCGCCGAACTTAGGTGCGATTCGATCGTCAAATGTTAGCGTGAGCTTCTTGCCGGCACGCGAGACCTTGGCGGCATGCGTTCCATCCTTGGCCGCCCATGTTTCAGCGCGCGCGCGCAACGTCTTCTCGCGCAACGCGGCCGCGATAGTTTCAAAGCGCTTATCCGTCTCCAAGGCGCGGAAGCTTGTATCCTTGACCACGTCGATCGCACGAGTGCGATTATTTTCGTGCTCCAGCAGATCCGTTAGTTCCTGCCAGCGCACTCGGCCGAAGGCTGGTGCCGGCCCGATCGCTTCGATAACGGCTGCAGGCACCCGGGTCGCAATCGAGATGAGCCGCGAGAGTGCGGCTTTGTCGACGTTGAGCGACGCCATTATGATCTCACGTGAAAATTTCCGATCTTCTAGTCTCGCGGCAAACCGGGCTCGCTCGATGAACGTAAGATCGGTACGCCCGCTGTTTTCTTGACCTTGGGCAATGACCAGTTGCTCATCGGTAAGCGACCGCACCACCGCGCGCACTTTGATGCCAAGATCTCGGGCAGCGCGCAGGCGTCGGTGGCCAAAGGCCACTTCGTAGCGCTCCGTGTCACTCGGTTTCGGTCGAACGAGAATCGGGACGTTTTGTCCATGCTCCCGAATTAACTCGCGGAACGCCGCGTTCTGCTGCTCGGTGGCTTCCATACGGTCAGGGATGAAAGAATTGTCGATGAGCGCCGGGTTGAGTTCAACAATCACTTGGCCTTCGATGAGCTTTTGTTCGATCTCTTCCGCGCGTTTGACTTTCTCCGAGATGCCGCCAAGCGATTGCGATATTGCGCCAAGCGCACTCGATTGTTTGATCGGGCGGTCAAGTCCCAACAAAGGCCGAACGCGATTGGCAGGCGAAACGGGCGGCGCTTCTTGCGGCGTCTGCTCCGCCGTCGTCGGAAGATCGAAGCTGATCTTGCGTGCCATGGCTAATTCCTCTTCCAGACCTGCTTAATGAGGCTTTCGATTTCTCCGTTCACGAGATCCAAGGCTTCAATGGCGCGGTCGTACGTGCCTCGCGTAAACTGCTGTCGTTCGACCTCGTACAGGGTCTGCTTTGTGAGCCCGGCATCTGCGATGGCCGTGCTCTTCACCATCGGGTGGGTCAACACGCGTGAGCCGAAGATGGAACGCATTAGACCAACCATGGTCGTTTGTGGGCCGTCACTAGGCTCATAACGGGTGACGAGATAGCGCATCCAATCGTATTGGGTCGCGCCGCCGGCCTCGGCGACGACATCAAGCAGACTTCCGGTCATGTTTAGGAATTGCGACATCGACATCACGTCGAGCATTTGAGGATGGACGGTAATCAAAACTGCTGTCGCGGCGCAGAGTGCAGACAGGGTGAGAAAGCCGAGTTGCGGAGGGCAATCGATCACCACAACATCGTAGGCGTCGCTAACCTGCGCCAGAGCTTCCCCGATTCTGGCGAAGAACATCGAGTCGTTAGTCTGTCGCGTCATCAAAGCCTTGGGTGTCTCGTGCTCGAATTCCATGAGTTCGAGCTGACCCGGAACGATGTGGAGATTCGGAATGTAGGTGGCGCGCACGATCTCCGGCATTGGACGGCGCTCGCTGTCGTAGCGGATGGCGCCGAAGATTGTCTCGTTGTCGCCGACGTCGAGTTCGGGCTGGTGCCCGAACAACGTTGACATGCTTGCTTGCGGATCGAGGTCGATGGCTAGGACGCGGTAGCCTCGAAACGCGAGATACTGCGCGAGGTGGGCGGCGGTGGTCGTCTTGCCGCTGCCGCCCTTGAAGTTCATGACCGAAATGACCTGGAGAGCCTCGGTATCGCGCCGATGTGGGACGTAGCGACGCGCTCCTTTTCCCGCGCTGTCGAGGTCGCGGCGCAACGCATCGACGTCTTCGATCGAATAACTCCGACGGCTGTTCGCTGGTGCTGGAGGGCCCTTTCCTTCGGACACCAATTGGCGAAGGTACCCTTCAGCTATGCCGATGAAGCGCGCGGCTTCCGCCGACGAAAACCGCCGAATCGTCTTCTCAGCCGCTGGCGGGAAGTCGCGAAGCTGCTGGGCCCGTAGTCGTGCCGAAAGCTCCGCTGCGTCCGCATTGATCAGGGAGCGGAGGTCACGCACATTCTCGTCGAGAGGTTTCGCTGACGTTGGCATCCTAATCTCTGCATCTGCGGAATTTTGAGCAGTTCGGCTCAAAATGCGCTGATGGAGAGTAATGCCCGATTCTCTTGAAGTCGCAAGGATTATTGAGTTAACGAGAGGTTAACGGTCCCGCCCCTCAAGTGCGGCTTGATTCGCAACCTCGCGCCTGAATCAGCCCGGACGTGACGTAGTTGTACTGAACAACCGATGCGCCGCTTCCGGTCGCCGCGCAACACTCCATGGTCCTGAGCGGCAGTTGTACGCGGACAACTTAACGAAGGCTCCTGCCTAGACGCCAAGGCGGACGGCCCGCCCACGAACACGCTCGGCCTCATTGTAATAGCTCGCGGCTTGTTGCACCGACCGATGCTGCGACTGCTGCATCGCCTCGGGTAACGCCACGCCCTGGCGTGCCGCCTCCGTCAGATACCCCGACCTCAGCCCATGCGCCGAAAACTCCCTCGCCTCCAAGCCCGCCAGCGCGCAGCGCCGCTTCACGATCAAATTGATCGACTGCGGCGTCAACGCCCGTTCCTCGATCGCCTCCCAACGGTCGATGGCGCGGAAGATCGGTCCCTTGCCGATGTCGGCGCGCTCAAGCCATTCGCGCAGCGCCACGACCGGCGGCCCGACCAGAAGCACCCTCCCCGCCTCATCCGCGACGCCGGTCTTGGTCCGGCCGAGCTGGATCGCCACGCACGGTAACGCCGGCGATCGAGGGTCCTTAGAGTCGAGCAGCACCGCGGGCTCGTCGCTGATCTGCTCGACCCGGAGTCGCACCACCTCGCTGCGCCGGCGTCCGCCAGAGGCGAAGGCCAGCAGCAAGATTGCCAGATCGCGGGTGTCCACGAGCCGGTCGGAGCGACAGGTCGCGAGCAGTCGATCAAGAATATCCCGGGTCACTGCCCGCTTGCTCTTGCGCTGGCGCGGCCGGACGCTGGCCCGAACCGCGAGCCGCAGCGCCGCGCGAAGACTGGGGGCCTGGAACGGACCCTCCTGCCCTTTCCAGCGATGCAGCGTGCCCCAGTTCGCCAGCCGGCGCTTCACCGTCGATGGCGCGTGCGGTCCCTCAGTGCGAAGCAGCAAGGCCTCTCGCAGCTCCGCCGCGACCTCGGCCGGCATGCCGTGTTGCGGGTCGGTTTCGCGCGCGGAAGGATCCCAGAGGTGATGCGCCACGTATTTCAGGGCCAGGCTTTCCGGCGCCGGCCACGGCAGCGGCGCGCCGGTCGCGGCTTTCGCCCAGCCCTCAAGATAGGCCAGGTCGGACGCGAGCGCCCGCAGGGTGTTCTCGCCCATGCCCTCGCGCGCGAGATGCTTCAGGGTCGCGACGTCGTCGTCGGTGAGGAGCTCGGCGAGGCGATCGCGGCGCTCCATCGGCAGGATGGCAGACAGGGCGTCAAGCTGCAGGGCGCGCCGGGTTTCGGGATCGGAGACCAGCGCATGGGAGGTGATGTCGTCCATCGGCGGCGCTCCGTCAGAAACCGTAGCTTCGATCCGCCCAACGCAACAGCACGCGGGCGTCGGGGTCGGGAAGGCGGACCCGCTGGGCCTTCAGGCCTTCGGCGATCGCAAGCCCAACGTCCGGGTCGACCCAGTGGCCGTGCGTCATCAGGAAGAACCAGCCGAAGGGCAGGCCGATCTCGCGGTCCACAGCCTCGATCCGGTCCATCAACGCATGCACCGAATCCTCCGGCGTCATGAGCAGCCGCTCCTTTGGCGGCTTCAGCGGCCGCGGGATGAAGCCGACCTCGCGCTCGCCCTTGTGGGTGTAATCACGCGCGTCGAGCGCCCAATGGGCGAAGACGCGCTGCGGCCTGGCGCTCGATTCCTCCCAGTCCTGAAAGAACCGCAGCTCGCGCGGGACAAAATCAAAATAGTCCGGGACCGCGTCGAGGAACGGCGTCTCGCGCGTTCCGCCCGGCCCGACCTCGCGGATGACGCGCCGCTCCAGCTCCGGCCGCTTGGCCGCCCGCTTCTCGCGCTCGATGCGGCCGCAGCGATCGAGAAAACTGCGGACATGGATCACCGCGCCGCCGGCGCGGCCGAGCAAGCGATAGACCGGACCGGCAAGGCGATCTGAATCGGGAAGCTGATCGGTGCGGGGCCAGCTCGGATCGAGCAGTTCTTCTTTGCCCCAGGGTCGATAATCCGGGTTGACGATCGGGCCGGCGCGCCATTCGATCTCGCGACCGAGCGCAATCTGGAGATAGTCGGCCGCGCCCGGCCCGGTCGGCGCCGACACGCAGGCGCTGGTGCCGCGCCACTCCGTAATCCGCAGATCGGTCTCCTTCAGCCGGTTCCAGACCGCCAGCACGTCGCCGTTGTCCTTGGCGAGTTCGGCCGTCATCCAGGGCCGCAATTCGCCAAGCCGTGTGCCGTCCGGCTGGAGGACCGACCTCGTGTCGCGCCAGTAATCGTCGTCGACGGGGGCGAACCCGAAGGCAAAGCCCGGAAAGGCGGCGGCCAGCGCCGGGACGAGGTCCGCGTCGACCGAGGCCGGATCGAGCCCGGCCAGGACGGTTTCGAGCGAGGCGGCGTCCGGGAGGCGGGCAGGGGCGGTCATCCCGACACTCCGTCATCAGTCCAGGGGTTCAGCAATGGTACGCCGAGCGGCGCAAAATCCTTGGTGTTGCGGGTGGCGAGCACCAGCTCACGGTCAAGCGCGGTGGCCGCAAAAAACCCGTCCATGACCGAAAGCGCAAAACCGCTCTGGCTGGCCTGCGCCATCAGATCGCCCCAGCGTTCGGCGATCGCGGGGTCGATCGGCAGGATCCGCCCGGCGAAGCGCGCCGGCAGATCCTCCGCGAGCCATGCGGTCAGCGCCTCGCGGCGGCGGCCGTCGTCCATCAGGGCGATGCCGCGTCGAAGTTCGGCGATCGACGCGACGCTGATGAAGGCCCGGTCCTCGTCGACCGTATCGAGCCAGGCGAGCACTTTTGGGTCGGGCGCCGGCCGGCGAACCTCGGAGAGCACGTTGGTATCGAGCAGGACGTTCATAGATCAAGGTCGCGCGCTTGGTCGCGGACCCGATCGAGGTCGAGATCGGCGTCGCGCAGGGGGGAGGCCATCAGAAACTCGGCCAGCGTGCCCTTGCGGACGGTCTTGCGCGCCCATTCCTGCGCCGAGACCATGACGACGCTCGGCTTGCCGTGGCGGGTGATGATCTGCGGGTCGCTCTGGGCGCGCTCGATCACTTCGGAGAGACGCGCCTTGGCGCCGGCGACCGTCCAATGATCCGATTCAAGGGTCTGAGTCTTGCGGGGGGTTGTCACGATTAGCTCCTGTGACCATAATGACTATCGTGACTATAATCAGTCTCGCTGCGACATTCAATAGATCCCATGCGGGAGGCGTGCCCTTTTGCTATGATCGAGCCGGAGTGAAGGACAGCACCATGGGCAGTCGCGAGAAGCAGAATCAGGCGCCGTCGGCCGATGCCGGCGCGACCGGCCGCGATCGTCGGGCCGTTCGGACCGTCGATCTGACCGAGGAGGACATTGCCGCGATCGAGGCCTCGGAGATGACGCCCGGTTTTGAGCACCTTGATGCCGAGCTGGAGCCAGAGCCGGCCTCCCTGGCCGAGGAGGGCGCGCGGTTCGCGCGAGAACTCCGCGCGCGAGGCGACAGGACCGATGCGCGGCCGGCCGACAAGGTCTTTCGCGACGGCCTCTACGAGGAGCCTTGAGCTCGGCCGACCCGGATGTCGGCCAGCGCCACGACGTCTGAGGTGCCCAACGAGGGCGTTCGGAAACGGGGAGGGGGCTGGCAGCGGTCGTGTCCTCTCGTCGATCGGAGGCCCGGCGGTGATGATTTTCCGGGCTCCGGGCCGCCAGAATCGCTGATTTGCGTGTTTGTGTCCAACACTATCGATAAGGGTCAGTTATCGATAGTGAGAAGCATGCGCCAGAAGGCATCGCTATGACGGAAGCCAACGCCGTGATAGCTTCCGTTTCACCGATTCACGTTAAGGTTATCAAGACCTTGCCCTCCGCCTACCAGATCCCGGATCCGCTACCTTGGAGCCAGATCGCCGGCCCGCTCGCGGCGGCCGAAGACGCGCTGGCCCGCCTCGACGAGCGGCTGGCCAGGAGCCCGGTCCGCGACGGCTGGATCGCCCGGACCCACTTCTCAGACGCCGCTGCCGCCCTGTGGCTGGAAGGCGAGCTCGTCCATCTCGACGATCTCGTCCTCCACGACGCCGGCATGGACGTCCGCGCCCCGACCCACGAGCTCACGCGCGCCCACGCCGTTCTGCGAACGCGACGGCGCATCGCCGACGCCAAGCCCGACTGGGCGCTGTCGGTGGCCGGCCTGGCCGGGCTGCGGGGCAGGGGAGAGCAGGGCGACCGGGAGGAGGAACGCGGCAACCGGAATGAGGAAGAGGATGAGGTGCGCGATCGCGAAGACGAAGACAGTGAGGCGGATGCGCCCGAGCGGTTTCGCGTGGCCCCAGCCGACGACCGGATGGCCGACATCTTCGCGGCCGTCGACGCCGCGATCGCCCAAGCCGACCGCACGCTGGCCGGCGAGACAACCGATCGGCGCCCGAAGCGACCCGAGCGAGACCCGCTGGTCTACGATCTCGACTGGGACGAAGATGAACGTCTCGACGCATGGCGAGCGGTCGTGGACCAGACACGCAACCTGCCGCCGGCGCTGGCGACGGCGATCGCCGCCGACGCGTGGCACGCGCTGGAACCGCTACAGCACGCGCCATGGCTCGGCCGGCTGCTCGCCGCCGCGCTGCTGCGGGCGCGGGGAAAGGCGCGCTCGCACCTGCCTTGCCTCCATGACGGCCTCAAAGCGATCCCGCGCGAGCGGCGGCGGCCACGCGACGCGGCCTCCCGCCTCGCCGTTCAGTTGGAGGCGATCGCGGCCGCGGCCGAGGCCGGTCTCAAGGATCACGACCGTTGGCAGACTGCCCGCACCCTGCTGGCCCGCAAGCTCGCCGGCCGCCGCTCCACCTCCCGGCTGCCGGCGCTGATCGACTATGTGTTGGCCCGGCCGATCGTCTCGGCCGGCATGATCGCGCAGGAGCTGAGGATCACGCCACGCGCCGCCCAGGACCTGGTCGGGGAGCTCGGTCTGCGGGAGGCGACCGGCAGAGACAGGTATCGGGCGTGGGGGGTGCTTTAGATGTCGCCTGACGATGGTGATTTGCGTTGTTTAAATCGGGCAGTAACCCCATCGTGAAACGCTGCATTTGCGGTTATGATTCGCCCAACAGGAGAAAGTAAAGCAGAGCCATGGCCCGCGGGGAGTTGATGAAAAAATTGCTGGCCAGCTACGGTCGGGACGATGAGTTCCGGGCCGTAGCGGAGCAAATCATCGGCGAAGAGGAAAAGAAGAACAACCGCGTGTTGGCGCGCAGCCTGCGCAAGACCCTTGAGGCCGGCCCAAGCCGGCCGAGCGGTCCGAAGGCGCTTGCGCCCCTGCTTCCGTTCCCCGAAGCAGCCGCCGACTTCATCGAGCGGATTGAACCGCAGCACACGCACGATGATATCGTGCTCGGGGCGACGAACGTGCGGGTGCTGCTCGGCCTCGTCAAAGAGTTTCGCCGCGCCGACGAGATCCGGCGTCACGGCCTCAAGGTCCGATCCAAGCTTCTGTTCTGCGGCCCGCCGGGATGCGGCAAGACGCTGTGCGCGGAGATTTTTGCAGCCGAGCTCGGTCTGCCGCTGTTCCTCGTCAAGCTCGATAGGCTGATCTCGTCCTACCTGGGCGAGACGGCTGGCAATGTCCGCAAGATTTTCGAGTTCGCCCGGAAACAGCCCTGCGTGCTGTTCTTTGACGAGTTCGACGCGCTGGCGCGCTCGCGCGATGACTCGAGCGAGCACAATGAGCTGCGCCGTGTCGTCAACAGCCTGCTGTTGTTCATCGATCATATTCAGCCGAAGGGCTTTCTGATCGCCGCGACCAACCTTGATCAATCCCTCGATCCGGCGGTTTGGCGGCGCTTCGACGAGGTCGTCTGGTTCGACAAGCCGGATCGCGCGATGATCGCCCGCTTCCTGCGGCTCAAGTTCAAGAACATCGCGACCGCGTTCGATCCGCTGCAGCATGCGGCCGCGCTGGAGGGCTATTCCTACGCCGAGATCGAGCGCGTCTGCACCCAGGCGGTCAAGACGATGATCATCGATCGCCGTAAGCAGGTGCAGGCCCGCGACTTCAATCGCGCCTTGGAGGACGAGGCGCGCCGCCGGGCAGGACAGTCTCGCCTCGCGTCGCCGAGCTAGGCGCGCCGTGGCCCGATACGATCACCTCGAACTCGTCCGGCTTCCCGAGCAATTCGAGCGGCGCAAGCACGGCGGCGGCGGACCGCCGCCACCGCGCGATCGCGGCCAACACACGACGAAGCTGCGCGAGGAGCTCGACACCGCGACCCAGGAACAAAGACGCCGGCGCAAGCCCGAATTTGTCGACCCATCCCTGATTCTGCGCGTGCAGATGACGGGCGCCCTGCTCGAGGAAGAGTGGGAGCGGCTCGGGCTCACGGTTCTATCGAGCGACGCGGACCGCACGCTCGTGCTATTCGCATCGAGCGAAGACATGCGGGATTTCCGCGCGCGGCTTGACGCCTATCAGGGCGGCCCGCCCCCTGGCCAGAAGCACGCCCCCTACGTCAACTTCGTCTCCGGGATCGAAAGCATTGGATCGGTCGAGCCGCGTGATCGGATCGGACCACGCTTGCGGGAAGAAGGTTTCGCTGATGTCGAGGATTTTGTCGCGCAGACATCCTATCTGGTGGACATCGAGCTTTGGGATCTGGGCGAACGTCGCCTCCGCGAGCGCAAGCTTGAGGATGTCATCCGCTACGTCGAGGCACGAGGTGGCGATGTCTTTGATCGCTATGTCGGCCCCTCGATCAGCATGTTTCGCGCGCGCCTGACAGGCGAACTGCTGCGCACGCTGCTGACGATCGAGGAAATCGCGGCGATCGACCTTCCGCCAGCGCCGGACGTGACGACGGCGGAGGCGCTCGACATGGTCCTGGCGGACGCGCCGCCTCTGAACGCGCTTGGCGATGACGCGCCGCTCATCGGCATCATCGATAGCGGCGTCAACGATCACCCGTTCCTGGCCGATGTCATCGCCGGTGCGATTGCCGTTCCTGCTGACCTCGGCACTGCCGACGTCTGGGGGCATGGGACCCGTGTTGCCGGCGTCGCGGTGTTTGGCGACCTGCGCGCGCAGCTCGACGCCGGCGCCCTGCAACGCGGGGCGCGTATCTGTGCGGCGAAGGTCGTGAATGACCGTGGCGAGTTCGACGATCGTCGTCTTGTCCCTTCCCAGATGCGCGAAGCGATCACGACGCTGAATCAGCGTTTCGGCTGTCGCGTCTTCGTGATTGCGCTTGCCGACCGCCGGCGGGTGTTCGACGGCGGCAAGGTCGGAACATGGGCTGCCACGCTCGACGAATTGGCGCGCGAGCTCGACGTCGTCATCGTCGTCTCGGCCGGAAACCGCAGTCCGCGCGGCGGCAATCGCCTTGAGCAGGCGGTGACCGAATATCCGCGCTATCTTCTGGAGGACGCGAACCGGTTCTTCGAGCCGGCCGGCGCCCTGAACGTCATCACCGTCGGCGCACTCGCGCATGGCGAGGGTCTCGATCCCGACCGCGCCGACGATGTCCGCGTCCGCCCGATCACGCGGCTGCATGAGCCGGCGCCGTTCTCGCGGATCGGGCCGGGTCCGGGCGGCGCCACGAAGCCGGACGTCATGGAGATTGGCGGTACGCTGATCTTCGATCCAGTGGTCGCGCGGCTGCGGGGAGGGGAGGATGTCGGCAGCGCGGGCGTTCTGACCCTCTATCACAGCTTTCTCGATCGCCTGTTCACCGCGGGGTCGGGCACGTCCTATGCCGCTCCGCGGGTCGCCTTCAGCGCCGCGCAGATCCTGACACGCTTCCCGCAGGCCTCAGCCAATCTCGTCCGCGCGCTCATTGTCGGATCCGCAGAAATCCCACAGCCGGCACAAGAGCGGCTTCAACTGCTGGGCAGCGACGCTATCCGCGCAGTCTGCGGGCACGGTCTTGTCGATCTGGAACGCGCCGCGTTCTCCGATGACGCGCGCGTCACCCTCTATGCCGAGGATCAGCTCGCTCTCGATCATTTTGCCGTCTATCGGATTCCGATCCCGGAAGCGTTTCAGGCAGGAAACGGCGAGCGCTGCATTCGCGTGACGCTGGCGTTCGACCCACCGGTGCGTCATACGCGCACCGACTATGCCGGGGTCGGCATGAGTTTTCGCCTGGTTCGCGGCTGTCAGCCGGACCTGATCTTCGATCATTATCGCAAGCGTGAGCAGGATGATGGTCCGTTCCCTGAACTTGCAGCGCGATACAATTGCAATCTCGTTCCCGGGCCACAGCTACGTGAGAAAGGAACGGTCCAGCGCGCGACCGTGACGTTCAAACGCGGTGTCGAAGAATACGGCGACAGCTACTATCTCGTGGTGCGCTGCGAGAGCGGCTGGGCGACGCATGTCGATCGTCAGCAATTCGCGGTCGTCGTCGAACTACTTCACAAGGCCGAAGTGCAGCTCTACGAGCGCGTGCGGCAGCGGGTCAGGGTCCAGGCTTAGCGTTCGTCCTGTTCTAGTGGCGGATTTATAGTTTCACTTCGTCCGGCCGCTTGCCATGCACCCGCTCGATCAGGTCATTCCGTTTGACGTTTTCGATCAGGAGATTTCGCGTTTGAACACTTTGCTCGATACGTTTGGCATCGCGATCCCAGACGGCGCCAATATACTGATCAATAAGGCGCGAAGCGCACGGCACGGGAGGGGGCGCTAATTGCTGGTTCATACTGAGGTTGTCGATGGACCCTTGGCATTGCGAATGCGACGCCTCAATGCCGCACGCGACCAAGCCATCGGCCGTCAGATCCTGACACTCCCTCTTCTCGCGGCTCGGCTCGCGGGTGGGTTCATCGCACCGGCGACGCAGGAAATCTTGTATCCGGCCATAAGGCAGGCGCTCGAGGCGGGCGGATACGAGGATATCGACAAGGTTTGCCAACTGCCGGGGATGCCGGCGGCTGTGCTGTCCGCGCTTCGAGACTGGTGGGACGTGGAGGCCCCAGGCTCGTTGCCCGACAACGCTCGCCTCAGAGACTTCACTTTACTCGAGCGCCGCGTGCGAGGCGCGCTGCCGGCCGGCATGCTGTCCCCACCCGATCTGGTAAGAGCAGCCCTGGAGAGACTTCACTTTGCCCCGAAGTTAGTCGGCGCGATCACCATTCAAGGCGTTCCCGGCGTCAAACCCGTATGGCGTCCGCTCTTGCAGGCCCTCTGCGAGGCGGTGCCGGTCCGATGGATTGGATCACAACACAGCGGGCGCGCCTGGTTCGCCGGAGAGATTGAGACATACCCCACAGGGGCGGCGTTGCTCCTCTCCGCTGATCTCTGTGCCGATCCACGAAGTGAAGTGAGAGAGGCGTTGCGCTGGGCGCGCGCGCTTGTGACGGCCGGAAAAGCCTCTCCCAATGAGATCGCCATCTCGGCGGCTTCGCCAACTGCGTGGGACGACGCGTTTCTGGTTCTTTCGCGCGAGGCGGGGCTTCCCGTGCACTTCACACACGGCATTCCGGCTCTAGCGACCCGCGAAGGACAGGCCTGTGCTGCACTCGCGGACATCCTGTTACGCGGGCTGTCGCAAGACCGCGTGAGGCTCCTGTTTGCCCGTCTGCCGCGCAGTCCGGCCAAAGATAACCTGCCCGGCGACTGGACCAAAGGGTTGCGGCGGAGCGCCGCGCTGACGAGCCCGGGACTTTGGCGGCACGCTCTCGAGCAGGCGCGGGGAGAGCGGACAGACGGCGATCTCGCGGAACGCGCACTGTTGCCAATTCTGGATGACTTGGCTTGCGGCATCGCGGCTGCCGACGCGGTCGGGCGCCGTCTGTTGAGGGGACCTACAATGACTTTGTGGCGCGACGCGTTGCGTATGGCGCCCCCGCAGGCCATCGAGCTCTCGTTGCAGGCGCTGCGCATTGCGGACGGGCGTGAACCCGGAAACTCGATCGCGTGGGGACCTGCAGGTCACCTAGCGGCAGCCCCTCGCGCGCATGTACGCCTCATTGGGCTTGACGCAAACGCGTGGCCGAGACGGTCGAGCGAAAACCCGATCTTGCCGCAGCACCTGCTGGGACACATCAGACTTCCGTCTGCGGAAGCGGGCCAAAACGACCAGGCGATGCATGACATCATCATCGATCAATCTCAGAGTTATACGCTTTCACGCGCTTACAGGAGTGCGACGGGCTCTCTGCAAGCAGCCAGTACCTTGTGGCGGAGGGATAAGGAGCGCGTCGTCGGGCGTAGCGCAATCCCCGCGCATGCCTTCAGCGAGAGCGATCGTCTCTATGCCCGCCCGACCGATGCCGGGAAGGACCCGCAAGTGCGCGCAAGTCGGGCCTGCTGGCGGGCCTGGTGGGAAAGCGAGCAGCTCACCGCGCACGACGGGCGGATCCGTCCCGACCATCCGCTTATCGTCGACGCCCTCGCGGAAATTCAATCCACGACGTCTCTCCATCGGCTTCTGTGCGATCCGCTGGGGTTCGTCTGGGAATACGCGCTTCACTGGCGCCAGCCAAACCTCGACCCTCAGCCGCTCGCGCTCGACCATCGCGCGTTTGGCGAACTCGTCCACTCCCTCATCGGAGGCGTGCTGCGCGACGGTTTGCCTCGAAACGCCGACGAGATCGGGATCGCTCTGGACCGAGAGGCGGCGCGTCTCGCCGACGCGTGGCCGATCATTAGGGCCGTTCCACCCGGCCTTCTTTGGGGCCATACAATAGCGATGGCCCACGAGCGTGCGCTGCGAGGCCTCACAGAAGCTCTGGGCGAACAGCGCGGCGTGACCTGGACAGAGCTTTCCTTCGGCGAGCCAAGCGACGCGCCTCACCCGTGGACCACACTCGCACCCGTCCCGATCGGGCAGACCGGCGTTTCCTTCCGGGGAAGGATTGATCGACTCGACGAGGATGCGGGGCGTGGCGCTGCGATCATCACTGACTACAAGGTCGGGACAGCGCCTGAGCGAAAAAAACCGATCGCGTTCGATCGCGGCGCTGAACTTCAGCGCGTCTTCTACGCCCTTGCGGTGCGGTCCCTGCTTCCAGAGCTCCGGAGCGTGAGCTCGCAGTTGACGTACCTCAAGCACGACCCCGCGCGCACCCTAAGCCTGACAAACGAGGAGCTTGAGAAGGCCATTGAGCAGGCGGTTGGGTTCACCGACGCGGGCGCTCGCCTGCAACGCAGTGGCGAGATCGCGCCTGGATCGGCGCCGGCATTCTTCGACTCGCTCTCCGTTGCCCTGCCGGCGGACCTGGACTCGTATCGCCGTGTGAAGCGTCGTTCGTTTGCTCAGGCAAACGGTGCGCTCGACAAGCTTTGGAGCAGCCAGTGAGCGTGCCCGACTTCGACGCCCGCCGGCGGGCACTTACTGATTTCAAATCCAACATGCTGGTTGAGGCCGCGGCTGGCACCGGCAAGACGTCGTTGATGGCCGCCCGCGTCGCAATGATGATCGCGACGGGAATTGATCCTGCAAAGATCGCCGCGATCACCTTCACCGAGCCGGCGGCGAGTGAGCTCGAGGCGCGTATACGCTGGACCATCGACGAGCTCCGCAATGGCCGGCTGCCTCCCGCGCTCTCGGGGGTTCTCTCGCTGCCCTTAGGCGAAGCGATGCGTGCGCAGCTCGCTTCGGCCACCCCACGCATCGGGGAGATAACGGCAACGACGATTCACGGCTTTTGCCAAGCCATCCTTCGTTCGCACGGGATCGACGCGGCGCTTGACCCTGGTTCACGCGTGGTCGACGAGACCATTGCCGATGCCCTCTTTGATGAAGTGCTTGCGGCTTGGCTCAAGGAGATGCTGGCGCGTGGTGACGAGCAGGACGGTCCGGTTGCTGTTCTTGCGAAGGACGATCCACTGGGCGTGGTTGAGCGGATCCGTGAGCTTGCCGACCTTCGGCGAAAGCATCGCAGCGCGACCGTGCCAGCCCCGGATTTCTCAACACGGCCGGACCGCACTTTCGCGGACGCCGTTACGGCGTTTTCTCGCTGGCACGCCGCGGGACCCGGAGAAACGTGGACAGCTGATCTCATCGCAGATCTCGACCGCCTTGTTGCGTTCTTCGACGGCGATCACGCGAAGGCCGAATTCTCCGTGCTCTGGCGACTGACTCAGCCACCGCGCATAAGCATGATGCGACAGAAAAGCATCGACCTGCTGCCCTACGACAGGACGCGCTTCTGGAGACAGGCGCTCGGAGAAGCGGACGGGCGCCGTCGCGGACAGGAAGCAACCGAACACTTCGAAACGGTACAGACGGCTTACCGGACACTGATCGGCGCCATTGCGCAAAGCCTCGTACATGAACTAGCTGCGCACCTAAGCGGAGTGATCGACGCCTACGATCGGCGCAAGCGCGAGGCGGCCGTCCTCGACTTTGATGACTTGCTGCGACAGGCGCGAGCGCTGATCTGCGAAAATGCTGATATTCGCGCCTGGCTCGCTGGCCGGTACGCGTATCTGCTGGTCGATGAATTCCAGGACACCGACCCCGTGCAGGCCGAAATCGTATTTTGTATAGCCGCGCTGTCGCAGCCCGAGACTTGGAGCAGCGCCGTTTTGCGGCCCGGAGCGCTGTTCCTGGTCGGTGATCCCAAACAGGCGATCTATCGCTTTCGCGGCGCTGACGTTGAGTCCTACGCGCTCGCCAAGTCCGTCATTGCAAAGGCCAAGAATGGCTGCCTGCTAGCGGTCACCGCGAATTTCAGGTCCCGCCCGGAGATTATCGCGCACGTCAATCGCGTGTTCCAAGATGTTCTCGAGAAGACAGGACAGCCGGGATTCGTGCCGCTCGCTCCGACCCTTGAACTGCCGCCACTACCTTTCGCCGCGGCCGCGAAACTGACAATCGACGTTCCGCGGGACGCGAACGCCGAGGAACAGCGCGAAGCGGAAGCGTCCGCCGTCGCAGAGCTGTGCGCGCGCTTGATTGGTGCCCTGCCAATCTGCGGGCCGGATGGGATAGAGCGATATTTGCGCGCAGGCGACATTGCGTTGCTCGCGCCTACACACACGGACCTCTGGCGCTATGAACGCGCCCTCGAAGGACGGCGCATCGCGGTGGCGTCCCAGGCAGGTCACGCGCTGTTCCGGCGCCAGGAGCTTCAGGACATTCTCGTCCTGATCCGCGCGATCGCGGATCCGCTGGACACGTTGGCTTTCGGCGCTCTCATGCGAGGCCCGGTTGTCGGGCTGCGTGACGAAGACCTTCTCGATATCACGGCGGCGCTTTCTCCCGACCAGGACGGTCGTCGGCGCTTCCAGCTACGGACGCCGTCGGACGAGGTAAGTCATCCCCTGGCAAGAGACATCCTGGTAAAGCTTCAGGCACTTCACCGCCTTGCCGCGGAACTCACGCCGATGCAGCTCGTCGCCTTCGCGATAGAGCGCTTGAACTTGCGAGTGATTATGGCGGCACGGCACGGCCAGCGGAACGCGCGCGCGCTCGCGAACCTTGACGCCATCGTCGAACTCGCCAGGCCCTACAATGTTGCTGGCCTGCGCGCCCTCGCGCTCGATCTCCAACGCGGATGGCAGAGCAAGCGCCGGCATCCAGAAGGAAGGGTCGATGCGTCCGAGGATTCGGTGGAGATCGTCACGATGCACAGCGCCAAGGGTCTGGAATGGCCCGTCGTCATCACGGTGAATTCTTCAACCCGCTTCAAGCCTCAGGACCAGTTTGTCTATCGGCAATCCGACGATACGATCCACTGGGTCGTCGGGGGCATCGAGCCGCCCGCACTTGCGGCAGCCCGCGAAGAGGAGGAGTTTCGCGAGGCACGGCAGCGGGAAAGGCTTTGGTATGTCGCGACGACGCGCGCCTGCGATCTGCTGGTGATCCCCGAACTGCCGGGCGCACCCTCACGCTCATGGTCGAGAGTGATGAATCTCGGGCAAAAGGAACTTCCCGAGATCCAACCTGACATGTTGCCTGAGCCCGTCCCGAGCGCTGTGCAGCCCGTCGCCAATGATCAGTCTGAGACCATATTTGCGGCCGAAGGCGAGAGACTGGCCGGTGCTTCGCCGTCGATCATATGGGATCGTCCGAGCGAACGCGACGCGGATCGCAGCGCCGAGATTGTGGACGCGTTCGTTGTCGACGACGCGTCTCATGCGCTGCCGGAAATAGATGGTGCCGGGGCGCTGCGCGGTACGATCTTGCACAAGCTTATGGAAGAGCTCCTGACTGGCGAGCTTGGCTCGTTCCGAGACCATGCGGCAGCACGCGCGACCGAGCTACTCGCGCAGCTACAATCGAACGTGCACGACGAGAGGGATGAAGGGGGCCCCGACGCGCTCGAAATGGCGGAGACGGCCCTGCGCACTTTGGCTCTTCCTGAACTCGCACCCTTTCTCGGACAACTAATTCCTGAAATCCCGCTCTGGGCGGCAAACCCGCCGCACTACCTCGTCGGACGCGCAGACGCGGCGGTCGTCGAGGGAGAGCGCATTGCGCTCGTCATCGACTGGAAGTCGGACGTGAACCCCACGGCGGCGGCACACAGTGCGCATGCGGCGCAGCTGCGCGACTATATCCGCGTCACAGGCGCCGAGCGGGGCGCTATCGTCTACATGTCCGCAGCGCAAGTGTCCTGGATTGAACCTACCTAGCGCGCTCACCAGGGCGGATTGAGAATCGGCGAGGGCGAGCAAACCAAAACCCCGCGCGACCCACGGGTCATCGCGACGTAGAGATTGCGCGCGTTGAGAGCGCCGGCATTGAGAACAACCGAGATGTCGGCTTCGAGACCTTTCAGGAGCAGGGTGCTTCCGACGGAACGCCTGGCGAGGGGCCGGCCGATGAGCCGAGATTGTTCTCGGATCGTCACCGTCGCCTCTCGGAACGAGGGTCCGCCGGGAGAGGCTGCAAGTTGCAGAGCCCGCTGGGCTGCTGCCAGCACGGCGGGACGGTAGCACCGAACCCCACCCGCGCGGTTGATGGCGGTGAGAAGATCCGAGACCTCTGCAAACGACCGCGACGCTTCAAACCTCACGGCCGTTTCCTCGATACCGGAAAGGGCCCGTCCGAGTTTACCAGCATGAGCTGCCGCAACCGACCGCACGAGGTCGTCTGCGGAAAAGGCGCTCATCAAGTTCTCTGCAAAATCGGCCACGACGGAGAGCGCTTCGGGTTTCGCGAGGTCGAGCGTACCGCCAAAATCCGTAAGATCGCGCAGGTCCACAGCCTCGACCGTCACGGCTCCCGCGACTTGGCGGGCGAAACGACGCTGTCCGCGAGGGTCCGTGCTGTCACCGATGATCAAAACCTTCGTCTCGCCCGGCGCGTCCACCGCGGCTGCCGCTTGCCGCAGCGCATCGTCCTGGCGACCATCGAGTTGAATCCACCGGACACTGCCAGGTGCTGTCCGAAGGTCGATCGGCCTGCCTGCCGCTAGGTCAGGTCGTATCGACAGCAACCACTTACCTAAATCGTGCGCCCCTGCGTTGTTCCATCTCCACGGAGTCACAAGTTCTCCGACAATCGGGAAAAACGACACCACGTCCGCCTGCCAATCTGCCAACGGGTCGGCGCCGAATCCAAAGATAGACTGAAACGGATCTCCGACGATGGCGGTGGGTAGACTTTGAGCCAACCAGGTTACAAGGGCGTGCTGGCGGATCGAACAGTCCTGGTACTCATCGACAAATAAGCATCGGAAATTGGCGGCGAGAACGTCATGAAGGTGCCCGGCGGCAACCAGGCGCGCTGCCGTGTCACGGATGGCTTCGTAGTTCGGCCGGGCGCCAGTTACGATTCGCGGATCGTGTCCCGCGCGTTGCGGAAACGTAGAAATCAGCCTGATCGCGAAGCCGTCGAGTGTCGTGGCGCGGTAAACACTCGGCTTCACGCCCGCCCTTTCCAGGCGGCCTCGGAGCGCGGCGACCCCGGCGTTGGTGTGTGTCAGCACTAGAGCGTTTCATTGCTTAATTGAATCGGAGGGGATTCCGGTTTTGGGCGGTTTGTGATTCAAGATGCTGACTGGATTGGAGGCCAGCATCGCATGACCCGACCTCTTTCCCTTGATCTTCGCGAACGTGTGGTGGCGTCGGTTCTGGCGGGCGAGAGCTGCCGGTCTGTGGCGGAACGGTTTGGCGTTGCGGTCTCATCGGTTGTGAAGTGGTCACAGCGGCAGCGGGCGACCGGCTCGGTTGTGCCTGGCAAGATGGGCGGTCACCGCAAGCCTGTGCTTGATCCGCACCGCGCCTTCATCGTCGAGCGGATCACTCAGACGCCTCACCTGACGCTGCATGGTCTGAAGGCGGAACTGGCAGCCCGTGGGGTCAAGGTCTCACACAACGCGGTCTGGCTGTTCCTGCGCCGGGAAGGGCTGCGGTTCAAAAAAAACACTGTTCGCTCTCGAACAGGCTCGCGCCGACGTCTCTCGTAGGCGTCAGCGTTGGCGATCCTGGCAGGCCGGGCTCGATCCGGGCCGCCTCGTCTTCATCGATGAGACCTGGATCAAGACCAACATGGCCCCTTTGCGAGGCTGGGGCCCCAAAGGGGCACGCCTGCGCGGCTTCGCCCCGCACGGTCACTGGCGTACCCTCACATTCCTCGGCGCGCTCCGCCATGACCAACTCACGGCACCCTGCGTCTTCGACGGCCCGATCAACGGCGAATGCTTCTGCGCTTATGTGAAGCACCTTCTCCTGCCAACCCTGCGCGAAGGCGACATCGTCATTCTCGACAATCTCGGAAGCCACAAGTCGAAAGCTGTCAGGCAGATGATCCAGGCTGCTGGCGCCAGGCTCTGGTACCTGCCGCCATACTCGCCCGACCTCAACCCGATCGAGCAGGCCTTCTCCAAGATCAAACACTGGATGCGGCAAGCTCAGAAGCGCACCATCGAGGACACCTGGCGCCACATCGGTCAGCTCGTCCAGGACATCCAGCCTCGCGAATGCGCCAACTACTTCGCTAACGCGGGTTATGCTTCAGTCAAAATGTGAAACGCTCTAAGATGGGTTTCGAGCCGTCGTGCCGCGTGAGAGCATCGGTGATGAGCTGGGTCTTGCCGCAGCCCGCAGGCGCTATCACCAGCCCGCGGTTTATCGAGCGCAGGTCGATTTCAACGGCTGCCATCTTCGACCCAGTCCCGAAGGCCGTCGATGACGCTGGTGAGGCTGGCATCAGCCTCGCCGTAGGCGGGGCCGACGATCGTCCGGCCCGCCGTTTCCATCGTGCTAATGGTCTTCAACCATCCAAAGCGGGCTGCCGCGTTTCCGAGGAGGGTGCGACTGTCGGGGGCCAGACCGTCTATCAACGCCTCGGTCTCCAGATCGCCGAGCGTGTTCGCGCCATTGGAGATTGTCCTGATATGCGCTTCGATCAAGGCGCGATCCTTCGTCTCGATAGCGAGCTCGAGCAGTTCGCTCACAGGACCGTCCGGCAGTGCGGCGAACAATTCCTGTTCGAGCGCTCGCCCGCCGCCCCATGCGAACACCTTGCCACCGCCCGCAATAAAAGCCGCTTCTGCCGCTGTTGGAGCGGGCTTGTCACTGTCTCTCAGGATGGCTATCCAGTAGCCGAGGGATTGCAAAGCGGTCGCGCGGCTGAAGGTCTCATCGCCGTTGCCATTGACCAAAGTCGCGCCACATGCCGACAGCGACGTCTCGCCGCTCGCGGTGAAGTGCTGGTCCAGACCACGCATTAGACCGATTTCGCTGCCGCCCTCGCACACCACAATGGACGACGCGAGTAAGGCGTGGGCGTGGGCGCGGATGGTGCCCTGTACGTCCCCGGCGTCGCTCGCGCGTCTGACTGTATGCTGCCCGCCGTTCCTGCGGACGATGTGAAGCTGGTGTGCGTTCAACTCGGCGACGGCGATCGGCGAATGGCTCGTCGCGAAAACCTGCAGCGGCGGTACTTCTTCCTTTGCGCCCAAAGCACCAAGCAGGCGAATGATGCGATGCGGCTCGAGCCCGTATTCGAGTTCGTCGATGAGAAACGTGGTGACCTTCTCGGCCGCCTTCCGCTGCAACGCCGCGATCAGCAGGCGCGACGAACCGAGGCCAAGGGCGCGGAGCGGCACCCCTTCCTCGTCATGGAGTGAGATGGTCCCGCCCGTGAAGGTGACCGAGCCGGCATCGATGAGCGCCTGGACGGCGGCGCCCACGGGCACCCCCATGTCTCCGGCAGCCGCCTTGACCAGCTTGAGCGGCTCCGCGAGTTCCTTGAGATCTTTTTGGTCGAAGGCGTCGCGCATCTCACGCGCCGCCCGCGTCAGCTCCTTTGATGCGTCGGTCTTGCCATCGGTGAGTTTGGTCAGCACGGATCCGCGTCGCCAAGTCAGATGGGTGTCGCCGGTGACGCCAAGCCTAGCGGGCGCGACGCGCGTGCGATCAGCCCAGTTGAGGTTGCGGGTCCGACCTGCAGCCTGCGCGCGGGGCGAGACGAGCGTCCACTCCGGCTCGAGGTCGTCCTGGACGGTGAGCTGCAGAGTCAGCGTGGTTTCGAGGCCGGAGCCGGGCTCCGGTTCCACCACCCCGGTAGCTGAATTGAAGCCCACGAGGAAGTCGCCGTAGGAGTCGATGTTCTTCAGAGGATCGTCCAAGGCGCCGAGAGTCAGTGCAATGCGGATGGGGTGACCGAAATCGAGAGCGTGGAAGTCGGCGTCGGTGAAGGAGAGCGACCGCCGTGCGCCGAGGCAAAGGTCGATGGCATCAAGGATGGTGGACTTGCCGCTGTCCCCGGGCCCAATCAGGCAATTTACCCCTGGACTAGGCAGCCAGCGAAGGCTCTTGACCGCCCGAAAGTTTTCGATCTCAAGCACACGGACCAACGCCATCCTGCTTCCCCCGCTCGTTCGCCACTGGGAGTGTCCACCGAGTGGGTGGAAATCAGCGACTCCCAGTCGAAACCCTCGTATCAGCGCGGGCGACATGGCTGAACTTGACTTACAATGCAAATGCATTACATGGGATGCTGTAACGATGCAAGGAGCGGGTTATGGCCAAGACCGCTGAAATCCTCGAAATCCCCGCGACCATCACTGAGCGCGGCCAGACGACCGTGCCCGCCGCCATTCGCAGAATGCTGGCTCTCGGCAAACGCGATCAGGTCGTGTTTCGCGGGCTCGCGGACGGCACCGTCGTGATCGCGAAGAAGCAATCGAGCGCCAACGACGGCGATCCGGTGATCGGCAGGTTCCTCGCCTTCCTGGCGCACGACATGGCGAACGAGCCGGCGCGAATTCGGCCAGTGCCGAAGTCGCTGGTCGCGCGCGGCAAGGATCTCGCCAAGGGCGTCAAAGTCGATCTCGACGCGGCGCTGCCGGAAGATGATGCGTGAGCGACGATACCTTCGAGGTCAACGGTTGGGCGATCTATGCGCATCCGCTTTTTCTCGACCAGCTAGAGGCGATGATCGCGGCGGTCGAGAAGGCGCGCAAGAAAGACCCAACGGGATATAAGAAGAAACGCGCCGCAAAGCTCCTCGCGGCCGTCTTGAAAGTGGCGTTCGAAGATATCCCAGGTGACCCGACCCGCGACGTCTATCGCCAGGGCGGCACGCTCGGCGACGACTACAAGCACTGGTTCCGCGCCAAATTCCTGCAGCAGTTCCGGCTGTTCTTTCGCTACCAACAATCAGGAGACGCTAAAATCATCGTGCTCGCTTGGGTCAACGATGACTCGACGCTGCGCGCCTACGAGAGCGGCAGCGACGCCTATGCCGTGTTTCGGAACATGCTGAATCGCGAGAATCCGCCAGATACGTGGAAGGAGCTTCTCGCCGCTGCATCAGACGCCGGCGCGAGACGTCGGATCGCGCGTGCGACGCGCGAGCGGTAATCCAAGAAAGCGATACGCGATGATCGTACCAACAAAGCTCGCTCGGTTTGACGCGCGTGTTCGCGCCTTTCTCGCGCAGCATTTCAAAAGCCGGGCGCCCTCGCTCGCTGAACTCACGGGGCTGTGGGAAACCTACGCGCGCCTTGGCCTTCCCAACGAGGATTTTGTCGCGGAGTTCACCAACGGCAAGCCGGCAAGCCTGGCTCAACGCACATGGGAGCTTCTGCTTGCGCAGCACCTCCACGACCAAGGTCACGAACTGACCTGCGTTGGCGATGGCCCGGATTTGCGCCTTGAACATGGCGGCGTGAGGATATGGATCGAGGCCGTCTGCCCTGAGCCGAAAAACCTTCCCGCCGATTGGCTCGAAGAGCCGAAGCCAGGCGAGGCGAAGGTCGGTACGTTTCCTCACGAACAAATCTTGTTGCGCTGGACGACTGCCTTTGACGCGAAGGTCAGCAAGCTCCAAACGTATCTGAAAAAGGGAATCGTGCTGCCAACGGATGCCTACATCATTGCGATCAACGGCTGCCAGCTGGGATGGACGCCCGGTGCGCGTGGAATCACGCAGATGCCCTTTGGCGTCGAAAGTGTTTTTCCCGTGGGTCCGTTGCAGTACTTGATCAACCGCGAGACCAGAAGAATCGAAGGCGCCTCCCTTTCATTGCGATTTTCCATTGTAAATCACAACAACACTGCAATTCCGACGACGCCGTTCCTCGATCCGGCTTACGCCGGTGTGTCAGCTGTATTTGGTTGCGCCACCGATCGGCGCCATGGAAAGCCTCTGACCATGCACGTAGTCCATAACCCGCTGGCGACGGTGCCGGTATCGCACGGACTGTTTGGTGTCGATGAAGATGAATGGTTCGCGGTGCCGGTGCCAGACGCTCCAGGTGAATTTGATCTAACCCACGCCTAGCGGGGTCACCCCGCGACGGTCTGAACGCCCACCTTTTCCTATGGTTGAACAGGCGAGAGGCCATACGTCGATAGCGCGCGGCGAAACCGTGAAAAGATGATATGCAGCTTGCCGGAGGTAAGGCAGGAGAGACGATCGCAACAGACCAGCCGGTCGGGCTGACGACAGTGTGATCTGGCAGGGAGTCGCAGCGACATGTCTACGATCCAGCTTTCAGCAACGCCACGCGGTAATGGTTACCAGGCGACCGTGACATTCCCAGACGGGCTCTCGGTTAGCTCGGAAGAAACCTATCCGACGATCACCGAGGCCATCACCGCCGCGGCGATGAAGCTACTCGACATGCCCGAGCGTCTGGCAACATTGGACCAAACAGGCGCGTGATCAGCGCCTGTTGGCGAGTTCGACCAGCACGTCGCCGTGGCATGCGAGCGGCGCGCAGAAATGAGATCGCGCCCGCGCAGTTGCTCGAGCGCATTCATCAGCGCAGGTTGCGCAGCGATCCAAGCGCGATATTTTGCGATGACCTCGGCGCGCGTGCCGTCGCGGCCGATGACGAATGGATTGCTTAGAGCGTTTCATTGCTTAATTGAATCGGAGGGGATTCCGGTTTTGGGCGGTTTGTGATTCAAGATGCTGACTGGATTGGAGGCCAGCATCGCATGACCCGACCTCTTTCCCTTGATCTTCGCGAACGTGTGGTGGCGTCGGTTCTGGCGGGCGAGAGCTGCCGGTCTGTGGCGGAACGGTTTGGCGTTGCGGTCTCATCGGTTGTGAAGTGGTCACAGCGGCAGCGGGCGACCGGCTCGGTTGTGCCTGGCAAGATGGGCGGTCACCGCAAGCCTGTGCTTGATCCGCACCGCGCCTTCATCGTCGAGCGGATCACTCAGACGCCTCACCTGACGCTGCATGGTCTGAAGGCGGAACTGGCAGCCCGTGGGGTCAAGGTCTCACACAACGCGGTCTGGCTGTTCCTGCGCCGGGAAGGGCTGCGGTTCAAAAAAAACACTGTTCGCTCTCGAACAGGCTCGCGCCGACGTCTCTCGTAGGCGTCAGCGTTGGCGATCCTGGCAGGCCGGGCTCGATCCGGGCCGCCTCGTCTTCATCGATGAGACCTGGATCAAGACCAACATGGCCCCTTTGCGAGGCTGGGGCCCCAAAGGGGCACGCCTGCGCGGCTTCGCCCCGCACGGTCACTGGCGTACCCTCACATTCCTCGGCGCGCTCCGCCATGACCAACTCACGGCACCCTGCGTCTTCGACGGCCCGATCAACGGCGAATGCTTCTGCGCTTATGTGAAGCACCTTCTCCTGCCAACCCTGCGCGAAGGCGACATCGTCATTCTCGACAATCTCGGAAGCCACAAGTCGAAAGCTGTCAGGCAGATGATCCAGGCTGCTGGCGCCAGGCTCTGGTACCTGCCGCCATACTCGCCCGACCTCAACCCGATCGAGCAGGCCTTCTCCAAGATCAAACACTGGATGCGGCAAGCTCAGAAGCGCACCATCGAGGACACCTGGCGCCACATCGGTCAGCTCGTCCAGGACATCCAGCCTCGCGAATGCGCCAACTACTTCGCTAACGCGGGTTATGCTTCAGTCAAAATGTGAAACGCTCTAGGTCAGATGTCAAGTGTCCTTCGTTGATGAAACTTTTGGAATCTTTTTCCTTTCCGACGGATGACACCTTGCGGTGTCATTTGGACCGATTCACTCCGGCCGGGCTGAGCCGCATGGCCAGTGGCTTGATCGCCACCATGCGAGCAAGCGAGCGACTGCGCTCTGATGCAATCAAGCGGGAAATTGGAGCGCGCCGTGGATATCGGCGGATCAATTGGGAGGAATGGGCAACAGCTTATGGGTGTCGAGACTTCGATCGCCCGCGACGTTGTCGCGCTCACGCTGGACGCGCGACTTTCGTCACTTCGGCCCTGCGCCGAGCTCGGGCGGGACGCGCGCCGCCGGCGACAGACCTCATCTCGAAAAGGGCATCGATGATCGGGCACTCCGGAACCTGATCGCCCTTGCATTGCGCCGCCATGTCCGACATCGCCCGCTCCAACCGCTGCAGGTCGACGATCTTCCGACGGATATCCCTGAGATGTTCGACGGTCAGCGCGTTGACCTCCGCACAGGTGAAGGCGTGCCCGTCAACCAGGCGGAGCAGGTTACGCAATTCGTCGAGGCTGAAGCCAAGTTCTCGACCCCGACGAACGAAATGCAGCCGCCTGACATGCTCGACCCCGTAGATGCGGTAGCCGGCGGCGCTGCGAGCCGGCGCCGGCATGATGCCGATCTTCTCGTAGTAGCGGATTGTCTCGATGTTCACTTCGCTGCGCTCTGACAATGCCCCGATCGAAAAGTCTTCGGTTTGCTTCATTTTTGGCCTCACAAATCCGTGAGAAGTTCTCGCTTGACCCTGTAGTCCCTACAGGCCTTAGGGTCACCATAGATCGATTTCGGGAGCGTGTTCAATGACGGTGCGAGACGAGGCAACAGCGCTGCCAAACGAGGTCATGACGACGACGCGGAATCAATTGGGCGCTGCGGCGCTGCAGGCGAATGACCGAACCAAGGGCGGCGCCTCGCGGCTCCTCGCGGCGGGCGGCATCCTGGCAGCGCTCGGCGCCGCATCGTGCTGCGTCATACCATTCGCCCTTTTCACGCTGGGCGTCAGCGGCGCCTGGATCGGCAATCTGACTGCGCTGGAGCCGTATCAACCGCTCTTCGCCCTCGTCGCGCTGGGCTTCATCGGTTACGGCGCTTATCGGGTCTACGCCAAACCGAAAGCTGCATGCGTCCCGGGGTCTTATTGCGCCGATCCGAAGTCCGACAGATTGGCCAAGATCGGTCTTTGGGCCGCGACCGGGCTCGTCATTGTCGCGCTCGGCTTCCCCTACCTCATCCGCGCCATCGCATTCTGAACCCAGGAGATCGCCATGTTTCATCGCCTTGCATCCGCCGTCCTGACCATCGGCTTGTTCGCTGCGCCCTCGCTCGCCGTCGCGGCCGAATCGACGGTCACCCTCGCCGTCCATCACGCGGGGTGCGTCCTTTGTGGTCCCATCGTCAAAAGCACTCTGGAACACGTGACCGGCGTGAAATCGGTTCAGGTAAGCCAGGCCGACGGCATGGATGACGTCACGGCGACGGTGCTGTTCGACAATGCTCTCACGTCCCCGAACGCCATGATCAAGGCGACAACCGATCATGGCTATCCCGCCGATCTGAAGTCATGAACGCGGACGGGCAAGGCGTCAGGCCATTTGCTCTTGGAATTATTGGGGCCGTTTTGGCGGTAACCTGCTGTGGGGCGCCCATCCTGATCGCAAGTCTCGCGACCGCCGGCATTTCGGCGTCGCTTGCCGCGACGGGCTATGTCGGAATCGCGATTGTGCTGACAGGTTTGGCAGTCGCCGCCTTTTGGCTCGTTCGCCGCCGCTCAAGCGCTGATTGTTGCGCGAGTACATTGGACAGGAAGAGTTCAAATCATGAGTGACTGCTGCGCGCCCGCGAAAAAAGGACAAAGCTACGACCTCGTGGTCGTCGGCGCCGGCTCGGCCGGCTTTTCCGCCGCGATCACCGCCGCCGAGCAGGGTGCACAGGTCGCGCTCATCGGATACGGCACGATCGGCGGCACCTGCGTCAATATCGGCTGCGTGCCTTCGAAAGCGTTGATCCGGGCTACGGAGGCGGTGCACCACGCCAATGTCGCGCAAACTCGGTTCGCAGGCATCGAAAGTGGCGCCCGCGTGGTCGATTGGGCCGCACAGATCGCCCAGAAGGACGCTTTGGTCGCTGGACTGCGTCAGGCGAAATACGCCGACCTCCTGCCCGAATACAACAACGTAGCCTACCGAGAAGGTCAGGCCCGGCTCGTCGCTGGCGGCGTCGACGTGGATGGTCAGCGGCTCACTTCGGAGCGCATCATCGTTGCAACTGGTGCGCGCCCCGCGCTGCCGCTGATTCCCGGAATCGCCGACGTCTCGCCGCTCGACAGCACGGCGGCGCTCGCCATGTCGCAACTACCGCGTTCGTTGATCGTGCTTGGCGGCGGCTATGTGGGGGCTGAACTCGCCCAAACCTTCGCGCGCGCTGGCGTCGCGGTCACGCTGGTCTTTCGCAGTCGGCTCCTGCCGGAGGCCGAGCCCGAGATCGGATCGGCTCTCGCGGGCTACCTCGCCGATGAAGGGATCACAGTCATCAGCGGAGCGGCCTATGATTCCGTCCGCAGGACCGATGACGGCGGTGTGGCTCTCGCCATTATCCGCAGCGGCCGTCCGGACATATTGACAGCCGAGCGGATTCTCGTGGCGACCGGGCGCACGCCGAATACTGAAACTCTCGGCCTCGCCGAGGCCGGCGTCACGCAGGCGTCGTCCGGCTCGATCGTCATCGACGACCGTATGCGCACGTCGAAAGCGGGCGTCTATGCGGTCGGCGACGTGACAGGCAAAGACCAGTTCGTCTACATGGCGGCCTATGGCGCCAAGCTCGCCGCCAAGAACGCCCTGAACGGCAACAGCCTGCGTTATGACAACTCGGCGATGCCGGCAGTCGTGTTCACCGATCCACAGGTGGCGAGCGTCGGTTTGACCGAGGCGCAAGCCCGCGCTGGCGGGCACGCCGTGCGAACCTCGGTGCTCTCACTCGACAATGTGCCCCGCGCGCTTGCAGCCCGCGACACCCGAGGACTGATCAAGCTCGTGGCGGACGGCGCAACCCGAAAACTGCTCGGCGCGCACATTCTGGCGCCGGAGGGCGCCGACAGCATCCAGACGGCGGCGCTGGCGATCCGCTGCGGTCTCACGATTGATGACCTCTCAGAGGCGATCTTCCCCTACCTCACGACCGTCGAGGGGCTGAAACTCGCGGCGCAGACGTTCGACAAGGATGTCAAGAAGCTGTCCTGCTGTGCGGGCTAAGGCAATGGCGTTCATGTGAAGGGCGAACCATGAAAACCGATGCGCATGCGCAATTAGAGCCGGCGGTAGAGATTCGGCCTGGGGTCTTTCGCCCTGATTGGTCGGCAGTGACGAAGCCGAGGGCGAGGGAAGCTCTTGCCGGCCGTCTGGCTGCGCGCGCCGGACTGCTGGACAAGTGGTCTCACAGGCTCGATGCAAATGACGATCTCGTATGGCGCGCGATCTTGCAGTTCTATGGCGATCATGGCCAGCCTCCGCAGATTGCGGACATCGCCGGTGAAATCGGATTCGAGATCGATCACGTCGAAACGGCGCTCCGCGCGCTGGACTCGAATGATCTGATCGGACTCGATCGCGATTCCGGGCAAATCCGCTTGGCCTATCCGTTCACGGAAGCAGTCACCGCCCATCGGGTCGATCTCAATGGGCACACCCTCCACGCTCTCTGTGCGATCGACGCGCTCGGCGCCGCAGACATGTATGGCGCGGACATATCGATCTCATCACCATGCCGTCACTGCGGGTCGCAGATCGAAGTGACGACGACTGCGGATGGTCGGGCGCCGAAAAGCGTTGCCCCAGCAGGTGCGGTTGTTTGGTACGACTTCGCCTATGACGGCTGCGCTGCCGGCTCTTGTTGCCCGTCGATCGCATTCTTTTGCTCGGACGCGCATTTGCAGCAATGGCTTGATGTTCAAACACCACGACGTGACGGCACTGGCTTGACCGTGGATGAGGCCTTGGAGGTCGGCCGCGCCATCTTTGGCCCGGTCCTCACTGACCCGCTCTCGGACACCTTGCGCTGACTCGCAGTTGACGCCCTTCCTGCCGTGACACTGCGATCCTATCGAGATCAAGCGTTGGTGGGCCGCAACACCGCAGGACGGCGAAGAACATCGATCTGCTTCGTAAGCTGGGCATTGCGGCGATCGGCCATTTCGGCCAGGCGTTCCGCCTCGACCGCGCGTCGCAATAATCCGGCATTCTCCGTCACAAGCTGCCTGATCTGGAGCTGCATGTCGCCAATTACGGCACGTTGCTCGGCGACCTTGTGCTCCACGCTACCGAGGCGATCGGGAATCGCTCCACGCTTTCGGGCTCGAGCGAGGTCGTCGAGGATATCGCGATGGTTGGTGTAGATGGCGTTGCGCGCGACGCCTGCCTCGCGGGCGAGCGCGGCGACCGTCAATCGGCGGCCTGGATACGTTGAAGCCAGCCGTTCGGGCGCCCCGCGAACAAGGCGATCGAGGGCCGCGCCCAGCTTGTCGGCGGTCGCCTGCATCCGCCGATCATAGGGGGTCGGCGGCGCCGGCGGGTTCGGGGGCGGCATGGGAGTCTCCCGTAAGTTCGGCGAGGATGCGGTCGCATTCGGCGATCCGCGTGCGAGCGAGCGCGAGGCTGACTGGGTCGAGCCGAGAGTTGGAAAGCAGGCTGAGATTGCGGCTTCGCCGGGCTTCCCAGACCGGACGATGGCGTTCCGTTACGGCGAAGTTGGCGCAGCGGACGCAGGTGCTCTCGGTCCGCCAGGTTGGGTTGGGGCCATGTTCGTCACCGCGGCAGGCGGCGCTCTCGGCACGATAAGCGCAGTATCCCCAATCGCAGACACCGAGGCGCATGCCGCTCTCGTCGATCAGAAAATCGATATAGGCGGCGAGATCGCCGTCCATCGTTCGGCCGCGGAATTGTGATCGGTCCGCGAGCATTCTCCCTGCCCGACCACCGAGCCGACTGGCGGTCAGCAGCTCCTCCAGCGCGGCCCTGGTCTCGTCGAGGGCCTGGGCGTCGACGAGCTCGCCGAGCTCGAAATCCGTGCCGACATAGGCGCGATCAGTCATGATCCGGGTCACATGCCCGAAATGATGCTGCAAGGCGTGAAGGCCCGTGCGATCGCGCTTGCCGACGAATCGGGCGAAGGTCTTGCGGCCTTGATGGGTGGTCAGGTGCCAGGGACGACCATCGGTGTGCGCCGGCAAAGCGACGAACGGCGCGAAGGATCCGTTGAGCCGCGCAATAAGGCTGTGGAGGGTCAGGACGTCGGCAGAGCGTGTATCGACGATACCGTTGCCGCGCATGATCAACCAAAGCTCGGGGCGCCCGGTACGCCGCCGCAGCGGCTCAGAAAGCCGCTCGAGAACATCAATGGCGCGTAGGACGGGCGGTGGTGCGGCCCATAGATGCGGTTCGCCAGCACCGTGTGTGGCGGTCTTGAAGATGCGACCGCGCAGATAGCTGAAATCCTCGCAGCCGTCGGAGGCCGAACGATGCTCTACACATCCTGCCTCAAGCGCAAGAATCTCCGAAACTCTTGCTCCAACCAGGTACGCGATGGTGACGAAGCAGGCATCGTAGATTCGCTCCATTAGAAAGCGGAGCCGTTTGGCGGCCTCGATCTTCGGATGCCACGGGCTCTCTTCGCCGACGATCGTGGAAAAGCGGAAGCTATCGATCAGGGCGACAACCGCGGCGCGGAGCTTGCGATCGCCAAATCCTTGGGCGCGACGCTGCTCATAAAGGGGCGCCGCCTGGTTGCGCAACGCGATCACATCATCCGCGGGCTGGCCGATCAGTCGAATGGCTGCTGACAGGAGGGGGACGGCAATGGCGTCCGGTGTATAAGGGAACGACCCACGGGAATCGCGCGTGTGGCCAGAAACGACGCTGGCGCGCTCGGCGGCGAACGGATGCTCTGGCGGGGGATTTATGAGCTTCCGCCGTTGCAGATAGAGCGACAGAATAATGATGGCGTAGGCATGCCGGCTGGATGCCGAGAGGGTCCCGCCTCGGCTCCGAGAGGGGCGGCTGGCGAGCGTGCGGAGGAAGCACTCCACGGCGTCGCGATCAAGTTCATCATAGCCGTGCATCCTCTCGGCGACCATCCAGCGGATGAGGATACGAAGCTTGCAGAAGCTGGCGACCAATGTGCGAGGACGGGCATGCACGCGGCCCAACGGCGGATCGACCCGCATTGACCAAAGAAATTGCCGAGTATCCTCCAGCCAGGCTGCCCATTGCCTGTCGGTGAACCGGCTGCCGTCCGGAAGATCGAAGCTCCAGTCGATGCGAAGAAGGTGGCGCCGCAGGCCTGGGCGCATCCCGTCCAGATGCCATTGAGGATCCGTCCATTGCGACAGGGACGATATCTTGATCGGCGCCGACCTATCGCGGGTGGCAGCGACGCGTGCGGACATGACTCACTCCAACTCGGGCAACGGCGGCATGGTCGCCGCCAGGGCGCGCGCCTCGGCGTGCATCGCGTCCGGAAAATCGCGAAGAATATCGCCCGTGAGGATGCGATAACTCGGCGCATAGAGCATCTCCCAACGTCGCGGATCGAGCCTGCGCTTGGCTTGGTCGAGGCAGTCGATCGCGAGCAGAATGCGGGCAAGATGGTCGGCGTCGATCGGGATCACGAGGCCTGGACACGTGAGGCACCCCCCGAAACGTGGGCAAACGCGGGCCGAGCCGTCTGGCGCCGTGATGAATGGAGCGAGGCAGTCGTGGCCGAAGAGGACCGTCGCGCGCTGTTGGTCGGACGTTTGCTCCGCCATGTTCCCTCCGGACCCGGAAATCCATGCGATCATGAGGTCTTGAAGGCGGGCGATCGTCTGGCGTTGAAGGCGCGTCGCCTCGGCGCTTCGAATGTATGTCTCGGTGGTGACGGGGCTCGCATGATTAAGGATTGCTTGGGCCGCCAGCACATCGCCGGCGGAGGCGCGATAGTGCTCGGTGGCAACGCTTCCGCGGAACAGGACGGGCGTGAAACGCTCGATCAGGCTGCGAGGGTTGTCGGGTTGTGTGGCGTTCCACGTGTCAATCCGACCGTTCGCGCGCGCAATGAAGCGATCGACGGCCTTCCTCAGAGTCGAATGATCTATCACTTCGGTGCGACCACGCCGTGTCCGGCGAGCGCCATCTTTGAAGGGGCTGCGTGTTAGAAACAATCGATCGCGCTGTCCGGGCGGCGCCTCGGCGACGAGTGGCTCGGTCAAGGCCAACACCATCTCGATGAGGTTGGGGGCGGCGTAGCGACGGCGGCGATCGAACGAGCGGCGTTGGGCCTTCTTCAGATGGCGTCCTGTCTTGGGCTTGCACCAGTCGACGATCACACGGTGCTCATCGAGCGGATGCGGCACGAGGCAATCGCGCTTGATCATGCGCAGCGGATCAGGATTGGCGGCAGTCTGGATTGCGATCGCGAGGAAGAATGGAACCAAGCTGTCGATCGTGATGTGAAAGTGCTGGGACACGACGCGATAGCCGCCCCAATGCGCGCGCAACGTGTCGACCTTGATGCCGTGTCGTTCGAGAGCGGTGTGATCCGGCATGACTCCGCCTTCGACGCGGCTGATCCGCCAAATCCAGCGAGCGAGGCCCTGACCATGCCTGGCCTGCGGCGGTAGGTCGGGCAGCCTGATGATCTCCTGACCGTATTGGAAGCGATCCCAGACCTCGTCGATCTCCTCATAGCAGGCACGAAGGATCGTCTTGAGCTGGTCCGAAGAAAGACGACGTCTCGGTTCCTGGTCCGAACGCCTGGTGGGAAACGGGTTGTAAGGAATATCAAGGTCGGCCGGGAGAGCCCCTGGCCTGTTGCGCTGGCACCAATGGAGGAGCGGCCGCAATACATCGAATGCGGTGGCGCTGGTTCCCCGTGAGGCGGCCGGTTTACGTCCCGAGCCGTCCGCAGCGCGTAACCACAGCACGTAGCGGCCTACGGCGCTGGAATCGAGATCGGTGGCAGACCCAATCAGCCCGTCTTGCGCCGCGAAACGTGCGAACCGTCGAAGCGCCATCCACGCTACGTAGCGGGTCGTGATAGCCAGATCAGAGTAGTGTTCCCGGAAGGCGTCGACCAGCAAGGCGCCGAGATCGCCGGGTAGTTCGGCGAGTTGCTGCGGATCGAAGATCTGAACGCGTTCGCCCCAGGCGTCGCGAAACTCGACCAGCGCCGCAACCGAGTGCTTTGCCGGGGCCTGCGGCGCAGGACAAACCGTGATGCGCCGATCGATCGGTGGCGATATCCTACGGGCAATCATCGCCGATCACTTCGCCGTAAAGGTAGGCCAGGCTGTCGACGAGCGCCTCGGAGTGAACCTCGACGCAGCGAAGATATACGGCCGTGGACTGAATCGATGCGTGGCCGAGCAGGACCTGCACGATCTTCAGCGGGTTGAGGTCGGGCGACCTCGCGGCCTGCCGTTGAAGGCGCACCAGCATGGTCATTGCGAAGGTGTGGCGGAGCCAGTGTCCGGAGCCCTCCAGCCCCGCCCTCCGAAACGCCGTGCTGAACGTGGCCGACAGGCGGGATCGTGTAACCGGGGCGCCGCCGCCGTTGAGGAAGAGCATCGTCGGTGGCCGGTACTCCGGTCGCGCATGGCGCACGCGCTTGACGAGCGCGGCGCGTTCCTCACCGATATACCAATGGGTGCGATCGATCAGCCGCAGCGGCGGATAGGCGGTCCGGGGACGGTCGCCTTTGGTGACGGTCAGCGGCAATCCGACCAGCGGATTCCGCTCAACGTCAAGATGCGCCACGACCGGAACCTGAGCGAGCTGTAGGCCGCACAGCTCTTTGCGGCGCATGCCGGTCGCCAACGCCCATTGCGCTATCAGACCATATGGAGGATCGAGGGCGGCGAAGAGACGGCGCAGTTGATCGACGCGCAGCGGCCGTGGCAGCGCTTCAGCCTCCGCGATCGTCAGCACGTTGGCGGATACGATCGCCGGCCGTCGATCCAAATGCGCCAGCATGCCGCGGGGACGAGACGACCGTACCGACACATCGACATAGCCGAAGGGTAGTTCGGCGACCAACCGATGGCGGTGCGCCCAGACGTAGAAACGGCAGATCGTTCGGACACGATCGTTGATGGTCGATCGGGCATAGGGTCTGCCAGTATGCGGGCTCGGAGCCGAAAACATTCTGTTCCGGTAGGCGGCAATCGTCCCCTCGTTCGCCATACGCCAGTCGAGGAGGCTCTGCTCTAGCGTGTCGAACCAATCGTACAGATGTTCGGCGTATGTCCGTAGCGTATCGGCGGCATGCGATCGGCCAGGGACAACCGCGAGATCCAAGAGGTAGCGGAAGGCCGACTCGACGATCGCCATGTCCCGGTCGAGGAGGATCGGAAAACCGGCCGGAATGCCCTCGACGCCTTCGACCGCACGAACGATGGAGACCATCCTGTCCCCCGAATGCAGGATAACCGAAGGCGCGGAAGGCGTTGGGCCCGCGCAGATGGATACGCGACCATAGCAAAGGACAGATGACAGAAAGCGGAGCGCCTTCGGCGCGAGTCTATTTATTGGGTGCGAGGGTGTTCCCCCTCGCGCTCCCCCCGCTCGCCGCGTGGCAGGAGTGCAGGACTTTGCCTGCACTCCATTGACGAGCTTGTTGGGCCGCCGCCGCGTCAAGCGTTGTCCTCGCTGCGCTGCGGGAACGCTTGACCCGGACGTCTGACGCGCTAACCTGGCCACGGCGCTGGAATCGAACGCGATAAAGGACACCTCATACCGCGTAACCTAAGATTGCCCCATTTGCTGGGGCGGCCGATGTAGACCTGCGTCGCGCTCGTACGCTTGCCGACCTTCCGCGCATTCAAAACCTTGCACATGATCATTCTCCTTTCCGCTCACGGAGGAAGGCCCCGCAGCTCGGCGGGGCCTTCTTGCGCGACATCTCAGTCGCGGCTCGGGCGAGACCAAATGAGCGAATAGCCTTCTTCGCCTTCAACCTCGACCAGCGTGGCGTAAATCGGAGCCGGGAAGCTCGGGTCGTCGAGCTTGACCGAGTGGTACTCGCGGCCCGTGTCCTGGGACTTCTTCTTCCACACAGCACCGAACTCGATGTTGGTGCCCGCCGAGCCTTGACGCTGAGGTTGAGGGTCTTGATGACTCCGGCGAACGAACCGTCTTCGTTGCGGGTGAACGTACCGATCTGAGCCATAGGTCTTCT